>Ga0078972_1000056_pt1 | contig 145184 bp, 114 predicted proteins | sample YelNatPaOPGAMG01_FD_67568 | JGI IMG/M metagenome (GOLD analysis project Ga0078972, IMG submission 67568) | Hot spring thermophilic microbial communities from Obsidian Pool, Yellowstone National Park, USA - OP-RAMG-01 (SPADES assembly) (version 2) | ecosystem: Environmental > Aquatic > Thermal... | reverse complement strand
CTCATAGCCATGTTGATTTTCCTCTACAATTTCATTGTCAGCCTGGTGCGCGGCGAGCCCTCAGGGGCAGACCCCTGGGATGGACAGACGCTGGAGTGGACGGTCTCCTCGCCGCCGCCGGCCCATGATTTCGATGCCATCCCCACCGTACACAGCCGACGGCCAGCGTGGGACCTCAAACCCGCCCACAGCGGGCTGCCCCATGCGCCCATGGCTTCAGACGCGCCGTATGATCCTCCCGAGGGGGATCATCCACCTGCTCACTTGCATTCTTATTCACCGATTATCCTTGCATTTGGCCTGGCCGGCGCTTCCTATGGACTGGTTTACCATATATTGCCGGTGATATTGGTTGGAATTGCTATCGCATTCGCAGGTATCATCACCTGGGTTCGTCAGCCTATCCCTGAATAAGCAGGAGCAATCCCTGATGATGGAGAAAGTCATCTCTCAAAAGCCGTCTACAAGGACATCCCTGGGCATCGACTCGCGCAAGCTGGGCATCTGGACGCTGATCGCGTCGGAGGCAATTTTCTTCTCCAGCCTGATTGTCACCTACATTGTCATGCGCGGTCGCAGCACAGTGGGGCCATATCCGCACGAGTCACTTTCCGTACCCCTGGTAGCGTTCAACACCTTTGTTCTAATTTGCAGCAGCATGACCATGGTTACCGCGCTAGCCTCCATAGAGGATGGCAACCAACGCGGATTGCGGCGCTGGCTGATCGCCACAGCGTTGCTGGGCCTGCTTTTCCTGAGCGGTCAGGCGGTAGAGTTCACCCTGCTCGCACGGGATGGATTATCCCTGGGCAGAAATCTGTTTGGCGGAACCTTCTTCACCTTGACCGGGTTCCACGGTGCGCATGTTCTGGCGGGTGTGATTTGGATTGGTTTTCTGGTGGCGCGCGCCTTCCGCGGCGGCATCACCCAAACGAATCATATTGCCGTTGAGCTCGTGGGGTTGTACTGGCACTTCGTCGATCTCGTATGGATCATTATTTTCATGGTGATTTATCTCTTGTGAGAGGGTGAGCATGGAAGAGAGCGAGTCTGTCCAGCGCAAACGTCCCAATTATCTGGCAGTTTTCATCGCCCTGGCCGTCTTGACTGGGTTGGAGATCCTGGTCACGCAATTGCCCGTGCCGCGCCTATTATTCTTGCTGCCCTTGACCCTCGCGAAAGCTGCCCTGGTAGCCCTTTTCTACATGCACCTGCGCTTCGACCGGCGGATATTCAGCACGGTCTTCGCCATGGGTCTGGTGATGGGCATCTTGCTGATCTTCTCGCTGGTAGCGTTATTTTCACCGCAAGAGCTGGATGTGAAATAGGGGGATAAATCGGTGGAATCCTCAGAAATAACCCCAAGCAGCCTGCTTTCAGCCTGGAGTTGGTATCCCAGCGTGATACTCGGCATCGTATTGGTCACCGCGGGCTATTTCATCCGAATGCGGCAAATAAGCGGCTGGAAGGGCAATCTGTGGAAAGGATTTCACGGCCGCGTTTACTGGTTTCTCGCGGGTATGCTGGTGATCTTCCTGGCACTGCTCTCACCCCTGGACGAAATTGGGGATGAATACCTGTTCAGCGCTCACATGATCCAGCACCTGCTGCTGACGCTGGTCGCTCCACCGCTCCTGCTGCTGGGATTGCCGGCGGGTTTTTTCAAACCTGTCCTGCAGAACCGAAACCTGCTCAAAGCGGCCAGGTTTTTGACCGCTCCGGTGGCCGCCTACGCACTGTTTAATTTCGATTTTCTCATCTGGCATTTGCCGGAACTGTATCAGGCCACATTGGAAAACGAGAGCCTGCATATATTCGAGCACCTGACCTTCATAATCTTCGGCGTGCTCAACTGGTGGCCGGTGCTTGGATCAGAAGCCGAACTGCCGCGGCTACCCAGCCCGGCGCAAGTGTTGTATCTGTTCTTGGAAGCAGTGCCGGCATCCGTGTTGGGCGGTATTCTGGTATTTTCGCCCCAAGTGCTCTATGCCACCTACGCCAGGGCTCCGCAGATATTTGGCCTGACCGCCCTCGAAGATCAACAGGTTAGCGGGTTTATCATGTGGATGCCTGGCGGCATGTTTTACATGGCTGTTTTAACCTATGTGTTTTTCTCGTGGTTAAGAAAAGAAGACCAGAAACAGCCAGAATCATCGAATTAACCCACCCCATCTCATTAATCGAAACGCATCTTACACCCGTCCCAACGGTTTATTAATCCTATCTAAATGTCAAGGTTGATTTTTAATGAAAAATTTAGGTATTTAATATTTACATAAGCTATGCTTTATTTTCAGATAAGGACGCTCTTAATCCAGTAGATATAGACTGAAATTGCTCATCCGCCCCTCATGAGCAAATTTACTGAAAACGTATCAGGTGATCGTCTTTCAAAAGGAGAGGTAAGAGATGTCATTTCCGTCAAAGCATCTAACGCTGACCATCTCATCGATGGTTATCCTATCTATGGTCTTGGTGGCGTGCGGTGGAGCTGCCACGCCGGCCGTTTCCACCAGCGTACCCACCGAGGCTGCGACGTCGGTCGGTCAGCCAACGGCAACCGAAGCGCCCACCAGCGGCCCGACGACGGCGCCTACATCCGCTGCCGCGCAGGTTAAGAATCCGGATACGCTGATCGACGGCGAAATCTCGGATCCCCAATCGCTTGATCCAGCCTGGGCTTACGATACCGCCAGCGGCTTGGTCATCTTTAACGTATACGAGACCCTTATTTTCCCGAAGAAGGACAGCTACTCCGATTACGTGCCGATGCTGGCGACGAGCTGGACGATCTCCCCGGACGGCAAGACCTACACGTTCAATATCCGCCAGGGCGTCACCTTCCACGACGGAGAGCCGCTCACTCCGCAGGACGTGGCTTACAGCTTCTGGCGCGGTATGATCCAGGACCGCGCTGGCGGCCCGCAGTGGATCTTGCTGCAGCCCTTCTTCGGCCTGAACGTGCAGAGTTTCCAGGATGATGTGGTAACAAAACAGTTCGGCGGTAACTTTGTGGCCGCCTGCGAGGCAGTCCAAAAAGCCATCACTTTCGACAATCAGGCGGGTACGGTCACGATGAATCTCAAGCAGCCCTATGGCCCCATGCTGCCAATTCTTACCGGTACGTGGGCATCGATTGTCAGTATGCCCTGGGTAATCCAGCAGGGCGGCTGGGACGGCAAGTGCTCCGATGCTCAGAAATACCACAACCCGGCGGCCAACCAGGACGAACTGTTCAATAAGATGAATGGCACCGGCCCATATAAGTTCGTGCGCTGGCAGCCCAACACCGAGGTCGACCTGACCCGCAACGACAACTACTGGTTGAAGCAGCCGTTATGGGATGGTGGTCCTTCTGGCCCGGCGGCGGTGAAGAATGTGATCATCAAGACCATCCCTGAGTTCGGCACCCGCTTCGCCAGCCTCAAGACCGGCGACCTGGATATGGCTTACGTTGACACGCAATACATCTCACAGGTGGATCCGCTGGTGGCCCAGACCTGCGACGCTAGTGGAAATTGCACACCCACCAATAACGCTGGAGCCACGCTGAAAGTATACAAGGGTTTGGTCTCGCCAGAATCAGCCGATATCTTCTTTACCCAGAAGGTTAACACCACCGGCGGCATCCCGGCGGAGCTGGGCAGCGGCAAGCTGGATGGAAACGGCATCCCGCCGGATTTCTTCAGCGACATCAACATCCGCAAGGCATTCAACTACTGCTTCGACTGGAATACCTACATCCAGCAGGTCTACAACGGTGAAGCCCAACAGGCGTATGGCCCCTTCATATCTGGTGAGATCGGCTATGATCCGAATCAGCCCCATTACACCTTCGATCTGCAGAAATGCGCCGACTCCTTCAAAGCCTCCACGCTGAAATCCGCCGACGGCAAGTCTGTGTGGGATACCGGGTTCTATGTCCAGTTCATCTACAACACCGGCAACGACCAGCGCAAGGTGGCAGGAGAGATCCTGCAGCAGAACCTGGCCAAAGTCAACCCGAAGTTCAAATTGGAAGTGGTCGGTGAACCTTTCCCCTTGGAACTGTCTGACCAGACTGCCGGTCGCCTGCCGATCTACATGATTGGCTGGCTGGAGGATTACCATGACCCGAACGATTGGGCCACGCCGTTCCTGGCCAGCAACGGTACCTACTCGGGTACTCAGGCGTTCGATCCAACGCTGCAAAAGCAATTAGACCAGCTCATCCTTCAGGGCGTAACGGAGACCGACCAAGCCAAACGCCAGGCGATCTACGCCCAACTGCAGAACCTGGCCTACGAGAATGCGTTGGATTTGTTCGTGGTGCAACCGCAAATCCGCTCATATCAGCAGCTCTGGGTTAAAGGCTTCTACTTCAATCCACTCTATCCGGGAGCACCTGGTTATTACTTCTACTCCCTCTCGAAATGAGAGACTGATGGTTCAGAACGATCGGGCGGGCGAGGGGCGCCCGCCCGATCCAGTCATTTCTTCGGAGAAGTCGCCATGATCAATTACATCATTCGGCGAATTTTGATCCTGCCAATCGTCTTAATTGGAATATCTGTTCTTATCTTTGCAATGTTATCCACCCTCACACCCATTGAGAGGGCGACACTGTATATATCCTCCCCTCCCAGAACCGCAACCGCTATGCAACAAATCATCCATACCTATGGCCTGGATAAGCCCATCTACGTTCAGTATTGGAATTGGGTGAAAGAGGTTTTGCACGGCAATCTTGGCTGGTCGAAGACGGCGCAGATGCCGGTCATGGATGCCATCAAACTCTACTTTCCCGCTACGCTCGAGCTTTCAATCTGGAGTTTCGTACCCATCATGGTCATCGGCATTTGGCTGGGCATCCAGGCAGCCCTGCATCAAAATGGAATCATCGACCAGGCAGCGCGACTTTTCAGCATCATCGGCTATTCCTTCCCTACTTTCGTGTTTGGCCTGCTCGTGCTGATGCTCTTTTACGTCGATCTGCAATGGTTCCCGCCGGGACGCCTTTCTGATTGGGCGAATAATATCGTGTACTCATCGGCCTTCCACCAATATACCGGCATGGTGACCTTTGATGCCATCCTGAACGGACGTTTTGACATCTTCCTGGATGCCTTACGCCATCTGGTTCTGCCCGCTTTGACACTAGCATACGTGGATTGGGCGCTGATCCTGCGGGTGATGCGCTCTTCGATGCTGGAGGCGCTCAATCAGGATTACATCACCACTGCCCGTGCTAAAGGACTGTCTGAACACATGGTGATCAACAACCACGCCCGCCCTAACGCGATGATCCCGGTGGCAACGATCGGCGGACTCTTACTGGTCGGGTTACTGAATGGGGTAGTGATTACGGAAACGGTGTTCAACTATCGGGGAATGGGTTTGTTCACGGCCAATGCGGCCTTGAGCCTGGATGCCATTTCCACTCTGGGCGTGACGCTCCTGATCGCTGCCCTGTACGTGGTCGCCAATCTGGTGGTGGACGTGCTCTACGCTTTCCTCGATCCGCGCATCCGGCTGAATTAAGGGACGACGTATGGAAACAGTTGCAAAATCCAAAGTAACGCCATGGTGGGAAGAGGAGGAACTGCCGCCGCGCGAGCGCCTGCCTCGTTGGCTGCGAGCTTTGCTGGTCAACCCCCTCTCGATCTCAGGCGCTGTGTTGGTGATCGTGTTTGCGCTGGTCGCCCTCCTGGCGCCCGTTTTGGCGCCTCCTGCCGATCCGACCAACCCCTATAATATCCCCCGGTACGGATATTCGGCCCAACCGCAGCCGCCCAGCGCTGAACATATTTTTGGCACCACGCAAGGGCAATACGATTTGTTTTACGGAGTAATTTGGGGCACCCGCACGGCCTTCAAAATCGGTTTGCTGGTAACTCTGATCACCGTGATCATCGGAGCGCTGCTGGGGGCCCTCGCAGCCTTTTTGGGCGGCTGGCTGGATGAAGTCTTCGAACGCATCGTCGAGATATTCCTGGCATTTCCTTTCCTGCTGGCCGCGCTCACCCTGGCCACCGTCCTGGGCGGCAAATTTCCCAACAGCATCATCCCAGGCATGATCGCACTCATCGTATTTGGCTGGCCTCAATATTCGCGACTAATCCGAGGTGATATCCTCTCCGTCCGCGAGCGCGACTTCGTCTTGGCTGCACGCGCCACGGGGGTGCCTGAATTCCAGATCCTGTTGCGTCATATCTTGCCCAACGCGATGTACTCCACCCTGGTGTACGCTTCGCTCAACGTCGGCTCCAATGTACTGACTTTCGCCGCGCTCAGCTTCCTCGGAGTTGGCGCACAGGTTGGCTACGCCGACTGGGGTCAGTTGCTCAGCTTCGCCAGAAACTGGATCCCCAGCCTTTCCAGCTATTGGTGGATTGTGGTCTACCCAGGGGTGGCGTTGCTCCTGTTCAGCCTGGCATGGAATCTGATCGGGGACGCCTTGCGGGATGCTTTCGACCCGCGTATGAGGATATAAGCACGCCTTTACCCTTCGACCAGCAATAAATCAGGGTTCTCGATCAGCTCCTTGATGCGCACTAGAAATTGGACCGCTTCGCGGCCGTCCACGATGCGGTGGTCGTAGCTGAGCGCCACATACATCATCGGCCGAATGACGATCTGACCGGAGATGACTACTGGACGCTCCTCAATCTTGTGCAGACCCAGGATGCCCACCTCGGGCCCATTCAATATGGGTGTGGAGAGCAGCGAGCCAAACACGCCCCCGTTGGTGATCGTAAACGTGCTGCCCCGTAAATCGTCCAGACCCAGGGTGCCATCGTTGACCTTTTGAACCAGCAGATGGATCTGCCTTTCGATCTCGACCAAGGACAATCGATCGGCGTTGCGCACGACAGGTACAACCAAGCCTTCCTCGTCGCCTACCGCCACGCCGATATGATAATAGCGCTTGAGGATCATATCGTCGCCGTCGATCTCTGCGTTCAAACGCGGAAAGACTTTGAGAGCCGCGACGCTGGCTTTGACAAAGAACGAGGTGATGCCCAGTTTAACCCCAAAGCGGGCGGTCAATTCGTCGTTCCGCCGTCGGCGCAAATCCATCACCGCGCTCATATCTACTTCGTTGAAGGTGGTCAACATGGCAGCGCTGTGCTGCGTCTGGACCAGGCGCGCGGCAATCGTCCGCCGGCGACGTGACATTCTCACCCTTTCCTCCCGCTGGTCGCCAGAAGGAACTGAAGGCCGCACCCCGGCTTCCGATGGAATGACCTTTTCCACCTCTGTCTCGATCTGCGAGTGCGTTTCAGGACGGGCCTGTGCCTCTACATAAGAAAGCACATCCTGCTTGGTCGCCCGGCCGCCTGGACCAGTTCCGGGGATCTGGCGAATATCCACACCAATTTCACGGGCCATGCGCTCCGCAACCGGGGTGGCCTTGAGCTCTTTTTCCTCTGCGGCAACCTTTCCCACAGGCGATGATTTGACCGGCAGCGCCGCTTCTTCAATCGCTGGCGCCGAAGGAACGGCCCTTTCCGGTGGCCGGTCGGAGGTGGCGGCGGCCGCAATGCCCGTAGCGCCCGTGGGCATCTCCCCTTCCGGCGCCGGTTCGATGGTCGCCAGAGTCTCGCCAACCTTGACGTCCTCGCCTTCCTTGCGCAGGATTTGTGTCAGTACCCCAGACTGCAACGCGGAGACCTCCAGGTTGACTTTATCGGTCTCTAACTCGACCACAGGTTCACCCTGGCGGACGAATTCGCCTTCTTTTTTCATCCAACGGCTCACAGTCGCCTCAAGGACGGATTCCCCGAGTTCAGGTACAACGATCTCACCTGCCATTGCCTTTTTCTCCCCTTCCTACTTTCAGGCTGCTTTCACCAATTTTCTTAGATTGAAATGCTCTAGCCACGATCGCTTTCTGATTGACCGCATACAACGCCCCAGAGCCCTCCGCCGGGCTGGTGCTGGGCGGGCGGCCGATGTATTCCAGCGACGCCTTCCCCGCCAGGATTTTTTCTAGCAAGGGCCGCAGGTAATACCAGGCGCCCATATTCTCAGGCTCCTCCTGCACCCAAGCAACTTCGTCCAGGTCGGGATAAAAGGCCAATTGTTCACGCAGCTCCTCGGTTGGAAACGGGTAAAGCTGCTCCACCCTTATGATGGCGGTATCGGATACGTCGGGAACCTCCGCAGAACCCAGTAAATCGGCAAAAATGCGGCCGGCGCATAGGAGCACCCGCCTGGCCTTGCCTCGTGGCGCCCTTTCGCGAGGATCACCCAAAACCGGCAACCACTCCCCTTCGACCAGTTCCGCTGGTTTGGAGGCAACCAACGGGTGGCGCAACAACCCTTTCGGGGTAAAAAGGATAAGCGGCACCGGGCGGGACTTAATTTGCGCAGCGTGTAATCGGAGGATGTGAAAATACTGGGCTGCGGTGGTAGGAATAGCTATGCGCAATTCATCGCCCGCCGCTATTTGTAAGAAACGCTCCATCCGCGCACTGGAATGATCCGGCCCCTGTCCTTCGTTGCCATGCGGGAGTAATAAAACCAGCGATGGCCTCTGGCTCCATTTTGCCTGCGCCGAGACCACAAACTCGTCCACCATTGCCTGGGCCACATTGATGAAATCCCCATATTGCGCTTCCCAGAGCACCAGCCGGTTTGGCGAAACCACATTATATCCAAACTCGAAACCTAACGTTGCATTCTCAGTCAGAGGGCTGTTCACGATCTCGAAGGAAGCTTTTGCTTGCGGGATCGCCTGTAAGGGAATGAACGGATGCCCGTCCTCGACATCGTACAGGACGGCGTGCCGCTGGCTGAACGTCCCGCGCGCGACGTCCTCGCCGGCCAGCCGTATAGGAACTCCATCCACCAAAATTGATGCAAATGCCAGTGTCTCCGCCAGACCCCAATCGACGCTGGCCTGATCGGGATCATCCAGCGCTTTGCGCCGCCGTTCCATCGCACGGGTGAGACGCGGGTGCAGGTGAAAATCCTGTGGGAATTGCAGCAATGCCTGGTTCAGGCCGCGCAGCTCATCCAGAGTAAGTCGGCGAGGTGACGACAGCGATTTCCCGTTCGAGAAGGTTGGCAAGGTGCCATTGACGATCTCCTCGGGTTTGAGGTGTTGATAGATTTGCTGCAGATTGCCAAAATAACGATCGTATAATTCCTGCGGTAAAGTGGCTGGAATGCTTCCTTGGCGAACGAGCTCCTCAGCCAATAGAGCCCGCACCGACGGATGTTTTTGTATTTCACGATACATCACTGGCTGAGTAAACGCGGGTTCGTCGCCTTCATTGTGACCATATCGGCGATAACCGACCATCTCGATGAGGAAATCTTTATGAAATTGCTGCCTATACGAAACAGCCGTTCGCATTGCTTCGATACAACCGATTGGATCATCGGCGTTCACGTAAATGACCGGGATGCGCAATCCTTTAGCCAGATCGCTGGTGTACAGGCTGCTGTACAGCTCTTCTGGGGTAGCGGTAAAACCAAGCTGGTTATTGGTGATGATGTGGATTGTCCCTCCGGTGGTATAACCAGGCAGGTGCGAAAGGTTAAGCGTTTCGAAAACCACTCCCTGCCCGGCAAAAGACGCGTCTCCATGAATCAGCACCGGGAGGGCAGCGTTCGGATACAGAATCGGTTCCCCTGGCTGGTCCACCTTTGAATCGGCGGCGCGCGCCATGCCTTCGATCACTGGATCGATATGCTCCAGGTGGCTGGGATTGGAGGGCATACGGACGATCAGCTTGACCTCCTGGCCGCCCTTGACCGCCAGATTGCCGCCTTCATGGTAGACCACGTCACCAGTCCAACCCATCGCTTCCCAGGCCGATGGGCCGTTGCGGGGATCTTTAAACTCCGCAAAGATGCGTTCATAGGGCATATTGAGCACATGGGCCAGTACGTTTATCCGTCCACGATGAGCCATCCCGAGGTAAACCATGCACACATCCTTCGAAGCAACCTCGGCGATCATCTCATCCAGCATTGGCACGAGCATATCCAGACCTTCGATCGAAAAACGGGTCTTGCCCGGGAAAGCACGCTGCAGGAAATGTTCGAGGGTTTCAACCTGGGTGAGCCGTTGAAGCAACGCTTGCAGATTAATAGGTTGACGTGGAGGTCGGAATAGTCCGGACTCGGCAGAATCGAGTAGCCAGCGGCGCTCTTCCGGAACGCGCACGTGACTGTATCCGTAACTGATCGTGCCGCAGTAGATTCGCCGCAACTCACGCAATGCCTCCAGAGCATTCGCGCTATGCTCGCTGACCGGCCCGCCGATGATGGCCGCAGGCAAACGTGCGAGATCATCTTCGCTCAGCCCGTAGTACGAGTATGCCAGGGATGGATCTCCACGAGGAGGCTTTCCTAATGGGTCGAGATGTGCATCCATATGCCCATAAGTACGGATGGCGTAGGCCAGGTTTACCGCTGCCACCACTTTCTCGACTCCGACCTCTGGAAGCAAACGGATCTCCTCTTCGACGGGCTTCCAATGATCGAAAAGATCGCGCAGCGAGGCGTCAACCGTTTGCGGATCTTGCAGATAGCGCTCGTAAAGAGAAAGCAGATAGCCCTGATTTGGCCCGTGAAATTGTTCGATCAGATCCATGCAGTCCTCTTGCACATCATCACCATTAGAAAATAAATACGCGGTATTTCACTTCTTCCAATAGACTAACCCCCTAAAGTTAAGCCTGGCTTAAATACGAGGCAATTTCTTTCTGCCATTTGCTCCTATTTTACTCCGATTCGGGCAATTCTACACATCGCAGGGTTGCCCGGCACGTCTAAGTCGGATTTAAACTTCTCTTAAGGCGCGTATTATTTTGTTGTAAGGTCAAAGCCGCCGGCAAGATATATAATCGCAATAACCTGAAACAAGTTTAATAATACAAGGATATATGGCCGTCAATTTTCAGATGATTATAACCGTGACCACATGATTTGCTGCCGCCCTCCGTGCGTAAGTCTGAGCCAACACCGATGGACTTGCGCACGTTTATTTAAGAGAAAAAGGAGGTGATGCCAGTCAAGCGACGTATTTCCACACAAGATCACTCAAACAAATCCGCATCCGAACGGTAAATGATGGCGGACCGTTACATGTGAACCTTACCTTATTCGATTAGAGGAGAAGAATATGAATAAACGTTTCATGTTCCTGGTTGCTGTAGTGAGTATCGCTGCCTTCGCGCTCGCCGCATGCGGCGGCGGAGCGGCACAGACCCCGACTTCTGCGCCCACCGAAGCGCCCACCGAAGCGCCCACTGTTGCGCCAACGGAAGCCCCAACAACCGCCCCAACGCAAGCCTCAACCATGGCGTCGACTGAGGCAGCCACTCAACCAGCAGCCTCGAACGCGACCGGTAAAGTCGCACTCCTGCTGCCCGAGACGAAGACGACCCGCTATGAAGCCGCGGACCGCCCCGATTTCGAAGCCAAGTTCAAACAGCTCTGCCCGAACTGCGAGATCATTTACAGCAACGCCAACCAGGACGCCAATTTGCAGCTCTCCCAGGCAGAGGCAGCACTGACAAATGGCGCGCAGGTGCTGGTGCTGGATCCGGTCGATTCGGCCGCGGCAGGTTCAATCGCGGACAAGGCCGCCGCCCAGAACGTGCCGGTAATCGCCTATGACCGCCTGATCCTCAATTCCTCAGGCGTCAACTATTACATCTCCTTCGACAACGTCAAAGTCGGCCAGCTACAGGCTCAGGCGCTGGTAGACCGCCTGAATGCCCTGGGTATCGCCAAGCCAACCATCGTAATGATCAACGGCTCGCCGACCGACAATAACGCCAAGCTGTTCAAGCAGGGCGCGCACAGCGTGTTTGATCCGCTGGTGCAGGCTGGCAAGCTGGTCATCGCCAAAGAGTACGATACCCCCGACTGGAGCCCCGATCAGGCTCAAAATGAGATGCAGCAGGCCCTGACCGCATTGGGCAACAAGGTCGATGGAGTTTACTGCGCCAACGACGGCACCGCCAGCGGAGCAATCGCGGCCATGAAGGCGGCCGGCCTCAGCCCGCTGCCCCCCGTTACCGGCCAGGACGCACAGGTTGGCGCCATCCAGTACATCCTTACCGGCGATCAATATATGACCGTCTATAAGGCCATCAAGCCTGAGGCCGAAGATGCGGCAATCCTGGCGTTCGATCTGCTCACCAAGACACCCGTACCGGCGGACATGACCAACGGAGCGACGACCAATAATGGCAAGATCGACGTGCCGTCCATTTTGCTGACCCCGGTGGTGGTCACCAAGGACAACATCAAGTCGACCGTCGTGGCCGATGGCTTCGACACCGTCGATCAGATCTGCACAGCGCAATATGCTGATGCCTGCAAAGCCGCTGGATTGACACAATAAGTTAAAATAGCAGGAGATCATTTGCATGCAAAGGAGCAACCAGGCGCTTATACAGCGCCTGGTTGCTCGCCATCCGGCGGAAGGACAATATGGACGCAAACGGGAAAAAACCTATCCTAGAACTGCACGGAATCAGCAAGCGTTTCGGCGCTGTACAGGCTCTCACCGAAGTGGATTTCGAGGTCTATACTGGCGAGGTCGTCGGACTGGTAGGTGACAACGGAGCGGGCAAGTCCACCCTGGTAAAGATCATTGCCGGTACATACCAGCCTGACGCGGGGACTTATATTTTCAACGGTCAGGAGGTCAGCGTACGCAATCCACATGACGCGACCGCGCTGGGAATTCAAACCGTTTATCAAGACCTGGCTCTTTGCGACAACCTGGACGTGGTAGCCAATCTCTTCCTGGGACGTGAGAACATCAACAGCCTCGGTCCAATCAGCACAATTAATGAAGTGGCCATGCAAAAACGGGCCACCGAATTGATCGCCAGCCTGCACGTGCGCATCCCTTCGGTGCGCACACGGATCGCTTCCATGTCGGGCGGTCAGCGCCAATCCGTCGCTGTGGCGCGTGCGGTGATGTGGGAATCGAAGGTGGTCATCTTGGATGAACCCACGGCTGCTCTTGGCGTGGAGCAGACGCTCCAGGTAAAGGAGCTGATCCGCAGACTGCGAGAACAGGGTCTGGGCGTGGTGGTGATCAGCCATAACCTGGCGGACATATTCGACGTGTCTGACCGCATCATCGTTCTCCGCCTTGGACGCCGTGTGGCCACATTTGACACCCACGTGTCCAATCCCGAACAGGTGGTCGCAGCGATTACGGGTGCGGTCTTCGGGGCGGTGTAACTCAGATATTAATTCGAATACGAACTTGCGTAACAGGTTGGGGACAGAGAATGGACGAACAAATGGAAAAAGTAAAAACTCAGAAGCCAGCCCGAAATGCTTTTAGCCGGATAACCGGCGAATTGTTCGAGCGGGTTGCGCAGGGAGACATTGGCTCTCTGCCAGTGGTCCTGGGTCTCATTCTCATTGCGGTTGTCTTTCAAATTGCCAATCCCAATTTCCTGACGCCGCTCAACCTTACCAATCTGATGGTGCAGATCGCTGCAGTAGGAACGATCGCGGTCGGAGTAGTCATGGTGCTGCTGATCGCAGAGATCGACCTGTCGATTGGTGAAGTCAGCGGTTTGTGCGCGGCGATCATGGCGGTTTTGAATGTAAAAATGGGCATACCAGCACCGCTGGCCATCCTGGGAGGAATTCTTTCGGGCGTATTGATCGGTCTGCTGCAAGGTTTTTGGGTCGCGAGGCTGCATGTGCCCTCCTTCGTAGTGACACTGGCGGGCTTCCTGGGCTGGCAGGGTGCCTTGCTTTACGTCCTTGGCAGCACCGGAACGATCAATCTGAACGATCCGCTGATCGCTGGTATTGCCAATTATCGCCTGCCGGTCTCAGTGGGCTGGATCATCGGGGTTGCCTTCGTTGCAATCTACGCATTTGGCGCACTGCGCGGCCGGGCACAGCGTGTGCGCAGCAACATCGAAGCGCAGCCGCTGTCGGTCATTCTCGCCCAGATCTTGTTGATCGCGGTGCTGGTTCTAGGCGCCGTCGGACTGATGAACGTCAACCGCAATCCAGGACGCACCATCGTCATCGAAGGTGTGCCCCTGGCAGTGGTGTTCTTCATCGGATTCATCGTGTTATTCGATTTCATCACACGTAGAACTCGCTTTGGAAGGTATGTCTTTGCGGTGGGAGGAAACGCAGAAGCCGCGCGCAGAGCGGGCATTAACGTGGATCAAATTCGCATCATCGTATTCGTGCTCAGCGCAACCCTGGCCGCCTGCGGGGGCATTCTGGCGGCTTCACGCCTTTTCGCGGTCAACCAGTCCTCGGGCAGCGGCGATGTGCTGCTGGACGCCATTGCGGCGGCGGTGATCGGCGGGACGAGCCTGTTCGGCGGCCGAGGCAGCACATGGTCTGCGCTATTGGGCTCCCTGGTCATCGGAGCCATTTCCAACGGGATGGACCTGCTGGCCCTGGCTTCCTCAATCCGTTTCATGGTCACCGGAGCGGTGTTGCTTCTGGCTGTAACCCTGGATGCCTACACACGCTCACGGCGCGAGCGCAGCGGAAGGTCGTGATCGGCGGTTAAGGTCATCTTAAGCAATCCATTAGATGGTTATAAAGTCAGATTAGACAGTTGAGGTTATCCTGAATAGTGTAAGAGCGTTACCACGCGAAACCTGCGTGTGACTCCTCCCTGCACGCAGGACTGTGTTACCAGTAGAGTGCATTTGCCCGACCTGCAATATCGGGCAGCCCGCAATGAGATTTCCCCGTGTTGAGCTTCTTTGCGGGAGAGCGACTTAGTGGTGAGCAGTTACTTCCGGGCTGGCATGCAGGGCTGGTCCGGAGATTATTATGCCAATCGAGATGCGACCCCCGGGCTTTAAACGCCAGACCCAGACACAGTAAAATACGATTGCCGAGCTATCCTCCATGGGGAGTGGGTAAACCTTATAAAGCGGTTTTCTTAATGGTCATCGAGGAAGGTGAAATGAGTGCTGAATCCAAGCCAGCCATGCCGAACAATGACATCGATCTTTTGGCGATCAATACGATCCGCTTTCTCTCGATTGATGCCGTTCAAAAAGCCAACAGTGGCCATCCGGGCCTGCCCATGGGCGCGGCATCCATGGCCTACGTGCTATGGACGCGTTTTCTCAAACACAATCCAACCAACCCTAACTGGTTTAATCGTGACCGCTTTATTCTATCGGCGGGGCACGGCTCCATGCTTCTCTACAGTCTGCTTTACCTGACCGGCTACAATTTAAGCCTGGAAGATATCCAGCGTTTCCGTCAATACGGGAGCCTGACGCCCGGGCATCCCGAGCGGGAACGCACAGCAGGCGTGGAAGTCACCACCGGCCCGCTTGGGCAAGGCTTTGGCAACGGCGTGGGTATCGCCATCGCGGAAGCCAATCTGTCGGCGCGCTATAACCGGCCCGATTTCAATGTGATCGACCACTATACCTATGCCATCGTCAGCGACGGTGATTTGATGGAAGGCGTTGCTGCAGAAGCGGCATCGCTCGCCGGGCATTTGCGACTGGGTAAACTGATCTACCTCTATGACGATAACCGGGTCTCGTTATCAGCAGCCACGGACCTTACTTTCTCGGAGGACCGTAATCGTCGTTTCGAAGCCTACGGCTGGCATACTCAGACGGTAGAAGATGGCAACGATCTTCCGGCGATCGAACAGGCTCTGCGTGCAGCTCAGGCAGTCAAAGATCGTCCTTCGCTGATTTCGGTGCGCACCCATTTAGGTTACGGCTCACCGCATAAACAGGACACATTCGAGGCTCACGGGTCTCCTCTAGGCGCGGAGGAAGTCAAACTCACCAAGGAGAATCTGGGCTGGCCGCTCGAACCCCCGTTTTACGTACCTGAGCAGGTGCTGGCAGTATTCCGCCGGGCGATACGCCAAGGCCGGGAAGCAGAGGAGCGCTGGAATCAGCGCTTCGCAGCGTACCGTCAGGCGTATCCTGAGTTAGCTGCTGAGCTCGAACAGCTCATGAACGGCAAACTGCCAGAAGATTGGGACGTTGATATCCCTTCCTTCCCCCCTGATAAACCGTTGGCCACCCGCGTTGCCTCCGGCGCAGTGATGCAGGCGGTCGCCAAACGGCTGCCCGGATTGATCGGCGGCTCGGGCGACCTGGATCCATCCACGCACACCGCGCTGATCGGCTATGGCGACTTCGAGAGCCCGGAGGTTACCCCGACTGACCGCCAGGGATCGGTCGGTGGGGAGTGGAGCTATGCCGGAAGAAATATCCACTTTGGCGTGCGCGAACACGCTATGGGCGCGATTGCGAACGGAATCGCCGCACACGGCGGACTGCTGCCTTATGCCGCAACCTTCCTGATCTTCACTGATTACATGCGCCCGGCGATGCGACTGGCAGCCCTGTCTAACCTGCACGTGATTTATATCCTTACCCACGATAGCATCGCTTTGGGCGAGGATGGACCCACCCATCAGCCGGTTGAGCAACTGGTGGGATTGCGGGCAATCCCGCGCATGGTGGTGTTCCGCCCCGCCGACGCAAACGAAACCGCCGAAGCCTGGCGGTTGGCGGTGCGCATCCAAGACCGTCCAGTCGCGCTGGCGCTCACCCGACAGGCTCTGCCGGTGCTTGATTTGAAGCTCTACCCGCAGATCAGGCAGGGTGTGGCGAGGGGGGCATACGTGCTGGCCGATCCGCAAGGAAGCCGGATGGATCTAATCCTGGCGGCCAGCGGATCGGAGGTATACCTGGCGCTTGAGGCCAGAGAACAACTCGCTCGCCAGGGAATCCAGGCGCGGGTAATCAGCATGCCGAGCTGGAATCTGTTTAGTGAGCAACCCGCGGAATACAAACAAAGCCTGTTTCCCCAAAACGTGCCGGTGCTGGCCATCGAAGCGGGCTCTACGCTGGGCTGGAAGCCGTACATTGGCCAAGGATTGGAGATCATCGGCATAGAACGCTTCGGGGCTTCCGCGCCGGGGGAAGTGGTGATGAAAGAATACGGATTCAGCGTGGAGAATGTGGTTAACCGTTCGCTCAATTTATTAAAAAGCCGATCTGTCAGTCAATCGGGCTCTCATTGAGACGCCCTTATCGTCCCAACGACAAGCCCGCGGAGGTTGTTATGGGTAAGGAAAATCCGCTGCGTAAATTGGAAAGTTATGGCCAGAGTATCTGGCTGGATTTCATCCGCAGGAGCATGTTCACCTCCGGCGAATTTCAGACATTCGTCGAACAAGATGGGATCAGCGGAGTTACCTCGAACCCATCGATTTTCGAGAAAGCCATCGCTGGCAGCCATGATTACGACGAGGCCGTGCGCAGCCTGACGATAAAGGGAAAAAGGGCCGCTGAAATCTACGACGCCCTGATGATCGAAGACTTGCAGACGGCGGCTGATATCCTCCGTCCAATATTTGACCAGACGAATGGCCGGGATGGGTTCGTCAGTTTGGAAGTGTCCCCCTTCCTGGCTCACGATGCCAGCAAAACCGTGGCTGAGGCAAAGCGCTACTGGAAGGCGCTCAACCGCCCGAATGCGCTGATCAAGGTTCCTGCTACCAAAGAGGGCATCCACGCCATTCGTCAGCTCATCAGCGAAGGCATTAACGTCAATGTCACCTTGCTTTTCGGCCTTCCCCGCTACAGAGATGTGCTGGATGCTTACCTGTCCGGCTTAGAAGAAAGGATCAAAGAAGGAAAACCGGTCGATACGATCACCTCAGTGGCTAGCTTCTTCCTCAGCCGCATCGATGTGCTGCTGGATGCTGCGTTGGAAAACATGCTGCGGGGTGAAGGGACTGAAGCCGAACTGGCCGCGCGTTTGAAGGGTGAAGCAGCCATCGCCAGCGCAAGGCTGGCTTACCAGATCTATAAGGAATCCTTGAGGAGTGAGCGCTTCCAGAGGCTGGCCGAACGCGCCGCAAAGCCCCAGAAGCTGCTATGGGCCAGCACCAGCACAAAGAATCCAAATTACAGCGACGTCAAATACGTCGAAGCGCTGATCGGCCCGGATACGATCAATACCCTGCCGCTTGAGACAATCAATGCTTATCGCGACCACGGACAGCCGGCTCCACGGCTCGAACAGGACGTGGACCACGCCAAATGGGTCTTGGAGAGTTTGAAAGCAGTCCACCTCGACATAGACCAGGCCACCCAGCAGCTCGAAGATGAGGGCGTACAAAAATTCATCCAGGCCTACGAACGCCTGATGGATACTCTGGAAAAGGAGTCTCGGGAGGCCGCAAAGGAACAGGTCGACCGGCAAGAAATTTCAACCGGTTCCTATTCGCAAGCCATTACACAGCGGGTCGAAAGTCTAAAAAGGGCAGATGCGGCGGCGCGCATCTGGCGCAAAGATGCCAGTTTGTGGAAAACGGAGGAAAAGGACCAAAAAGCCATCGCCAACGCGCTGGGCTGGCTTCACGTCGCCGACAAAATGGAAGAAAATCTGCCCGATTTGCTCAACTTCGCGGCATCGGTGCGGGCGGCAGGTTTCCGCCATGTGGTGCATATGGGCATGGGCGGCTCCAGCCTGGCGCCAATGGTTTTCGAACGTATCTTCCCGGTTGGGAGAGACGGTCTGCCGCTCACGATCCTGGATACGACCGACCCAACTACTATCCTTAGAATAGAACGACGCCTCCCGCTTGAAAAGACACTGTTCATCGTGGCCAGCAAGTCGGGCACCACCGCCGAGCCAGAAGCCTTTGCGGACTATTTTTATGACAAGCTATATAAACTGAAGGGCGAACGGGCCGGCCAAAATTTCGTCACTGTGACCGACCCGGATACACCGTTGGTGGAAAGCTCCCGTAAACGCGGTTTTCGCCGAATCTTTCTAAATTTCGCCGACATCGGTGGGCGCTACTCGGCGCTGTCATACTTCGGGTTGCTGCCCGCCGCGCTGGTGGGAGTTGACGTGGGCGAGATACTGTCACGCGCCCAGCGGGTAATCCATGCATGCGCCTCTTCTGTGCCGGCAGAGATGAATCCTGGCCTGACCCTGGGTGCGGCCATCGGTGAGCTCGCCTTGCGCGGCCACGACAAGCTGACTTTTCTGGCGCCGCACGCCATAGCGCCCTTCGCCTTATGGCTTGAACAGCTCCTGGCAGAGAGCACCGGTAAGGAAGGCAAAGGCATCCTGCCAGTAGCTGGCGAAGAGGCGGGTAGTCCGGAAGTGTACGGGGAAGACCGCACTTTCGTTCTTTTGCAGCTCAAATCACGCATCGACGGGGAATTGGAGCGTGCTGCCCAACGTCTGAACCATGCTGGTTACCCAACGATCACCGTTCAGATGGGCGACTTGCTGGATATCGGCCAGGAGTTCTTCCGCTGGGAGTTCGCTACGGCATTAGCCGGCGCGGTGCTGGGCATCAACGCTTTCGACCAGCCCAACGTTCAGGAAAGCAAAGACAACACCAATCGGATTTTAGCCGAAGCGCGCCAATCCGATGGTCATCTCAAGGAGGGTGAACCCGGATTGAGGGAAGGAGCCATTTCCGTTTACGGCCAACCGCTGGCAAGAAACCTGCGCGAAAGCCTGGCCGGCCTGTTCGACAGCATGGCCCGTGGGGATTACGTGGCTCTCCAGGCATACCTGCCAGAGGACGAGAGCAGTAACCGCCTGCTGGGGGAATTGCGTCTGGCCATCCGTGATCGGCTGCATTGCGCTACCACCCTGGGATACGGACCGCGCTTCCTGCACTCCACCGGACAGTACCATAAAGGTGGACCAAACAAGGGCGTATTCCTCCAATTGACTTACGACCCGGCCGAGGACGTGCCTCTGCCGGGTGAGCCCTACACATTTGGCACCTTCATTCGCGCCCAGGCGCTCGGGGACATGCTGGCTTTGCAACGTCACGAGCGGCGGGTGCTACGCATTCACCTGGGGAAAGACCCTCAAGCCGGCTTGCAACAGCTCAAAGAAACCCTGGAAGGCGCCCTCGAGGGATCGAGAGTCGGGTGAGTATCAATCAAGCGGCAGGCGAACATTGCCAGGAATACCCATTACAACACTATTCTTGGATGTCGGCGGGGTGCTGCTGACCAATGGTTGGGACCGCGGCGCGCGGAGGAGAGCCGCCCGCCAGTTCGGTCTCGATCACGAAGAGATGGATGAGCGCCATCACCTGACATTCGATACCTACGAAGAGGGTAAACTCAGCCTGGAGGAATATCTGCGTCGAGTTGTATTTTACACACCGCGCACCTTCACAATAGAAGATTTCAAAGCCTTCATGTTCGCCCAATCACAACCCTTTGCTGATATGATCGATTATGTAAAGCGATTGAAAGAACATTATCATTTGAGAGTTGCAGCGGTGAGCAACGAGGGGCGTGAATTGACCATCTATCGCATTCAGAAATTCGCTCTCAAAGAATTTGTGGACTTCTTCATCGCTTCCAGCTTCGTCCACTTCCGCAAACCGGATGCCGACATCTACCGAATCGCGCTGGATACAGCCCAATCTGATCCTGAAGAGGTGGTCTACCTGGACGATCGTGCGCTGTTCGCAGAGGTCGCCAGAGGATTGGGCATTCGCAGTATCCATCACACCTCGTTGGAGCAAACCGCAAAAGAACTGGCGCGTATCGGCTTGGTAGTTTAAACAATCCTTTAGAACGCTCGGCAAGGGCCGAAATGAATAGACTTATCATCGTAAGAATTATTTACAAGGAGAAAGGATGAATTTATGGAACCGATCTGCGATCTGGGCATGGTGGGACTGGGAGTCATGGGGCGCAATCTCGTATTGAACATGGCCGAGCACGGGTTCGCCATAGCCGGATACGATCGCGACCTCGAGAAAGTGAAACAGCTCGGTTATGAAGCTCGCGGCCTTAAAGTGACGCCGTCGGAGAATCTGGAGGACTTCATCAGCGCATTAATCTCCCCCCGGGTGGTAATGATGCTGGTGCCGGCTGGCGCGCCAGTCGATGCCGTGATCCACGAACTGTTGCCTTATCTGCATCCCGGCGACCTGATTATCGACGGCGGCAATTCATTCTTCAAAGATACCGATTTACGCGCCCAAACATTGGAAAGTAAGGGCATCCGTTATCTTGGGGTGGGAATTTCCGGCGGAGAGTCTGGCGCGCGCCATGGCCCAAGCCTTATGCCGGGAGGTCCGAAGGACGCTTATGAACGGGTGCGGCCGATCTTCGAGGCGGTGGCCGCCAAGGTTGGAGACGAGCCGTGCGTCGCTTATCTGGGGCCTGGATCGGCTGGCCATTACGTAAAGATGGTGCATAACGGGATCGAATATGGGTTGATGGAGATCATCGCCGAGACATATGACCTGATGAAACGCGGCATGGGTTTGACCGATGAGGATCTGGAAACCATCTATACGCAATGGGCAGCAGGCGATACGAATAGCTACCTGCTCGAAATCACCGCTCACATCTTCGCCGAGGTAGATCAAAAAACAGGCCGCAAACTAATCAATGTCATCCTTGACGAAGCCAAACAAAAAGGCACAGGTAAATGGACTTCCCAATCCGCCATGGACTTGCAGATACCCGTACCGACCATCGATGCGGCCGTAGCCATGCGCGACTTATCCGCCTTCAAAGAAGTGAGGGGGGCCGTCAGTAAGATCTATGAAAATAAAATCGGGCGAGTCCGCGAAGGTCGCGATACCTTCCTGCCCCGCCTGCGTAATGCCTATTATTCTGCTGCATTGATCACTTACGCCCAGGGTATGGCCCTGTTGCGCACTGCCTCCCAGACATATGCGTATCATCTCGATCTGGAAGAGATCGCCCGCATCTGGCGGGGAGGCTGTATCATCCGTGCAGCCGTGCTTGAGGATTTACGCGCCGCCTATCGAACCAACTCCGATCTGGCCAATCTGCTGCTCGATCCAGAATTGAGCGCCCGATTGAAAGAGCGAGTTAAAGACCTGCGCCTGGTTGTGCAAGAAGCGGCTTTCACCGGTGTGCCTGCGCCTGCCCTTGCAGCTTCATTAGCTTATTTCGATGGATACCGCAGTGCCTGGTTACCGGCCAATCTCATCCAGGCACAACGCGACTATTTTGGCGCCCACACGTACGAGCGCACCGATGAAAAGGGCATCTTCCATACGGTATGGGAAAAAGGGTAAGGGAAGAAAAATGAACGCTGAATTGCGACCGGAGCCGTGCACTCTGACAATTTTTGGCGCCGCGGGCGATCTGACCTGGCGGAAACTGGTGCCCGCCATTTATGATTTATACCTCGAGAAATTTTTGCCTGACCACTTCAACATCATTGGATTGGATGCAAAAGAAGTCGACCGCAATGAGTACTTCAACCACCTGCGGGAAGGGGTAGAACAATTCTCGCGCCATGGGCGGGTGGATGCAAATGACTGGGAGGAATTTACCCACGTCTGGACCCTTATCTTTGGCGATTTTACCACCGCGGATATTTACCAGAATTTAAGCGGCGCGCTGGAGAAGAATGACCAACGATTGGGGGTAAGCTGCCACCGTATTTATTACCTGGCTACGCCGCCCCAATTGATGGAGCCCATCACGGAACAACTCGGCAGGGCTCATCTGTCCCGCGATCGGAAGCGGGCACGGATCGTGGTGGAAAAACCCTTTGGGCGAGATCTGGAATCAGCGCGCGCGCTCAACCAAAAGCTCAGGAGCGTTTTCGATGAGTCCCAAATTTACCGCATCGATCACTACTTGGGAAAAGAAACCGTTCAGAATATCCTGGCTTTCCGTTTCGCTAACGCATTATTCGAACCGATCTGGGATAGGCGATATATTGATCATGTACAGATCACGGTGGCCGAACAAATCGGAGTAGAACACCGTGGTGCGTATTACGATCACGCCGGTGCGTTGCGGGACATGGTGCAGAACCATCTACTTCAAATTCTGTGTCTGGTGGCCATGGAACCACCGGTTTCTTTCGAAGCCGATGAGATTCGCAATAAAAAAATGGATGTTTTGAGCGCCATCCGCCGGATTCCGGAGGACGAAGTCCACAAATTCGCCGTGCGCGGCCAGTATGGAGCAGGCTGGATCGAAGGCCAGCATGTCATTGCCTATCGGGACGAACCGGGAATAAGTCCCGATTCAACCACAGAAACTTTTGCCGCGCTCAAGCTGTTCGTGGACAACTGGCGCTGGCAGGATGTGCCTTTTTACCTGCGCACCGGCAAGCGCATGCCGGTTCACACCTCGCAAGTGATCATTCAGTTTCGTCCCGTGCCGCATCAATCTTTCCCAAGCTCGGCAAGCGAAAACTGGCAGCCCAACCGGATCATCATTCACATACAACCGGAAGAGGGCATCGTCTTGCGCTTTCAGGCCAAACAGCCTGGACTGAGCATGCACATCAGTACGGTCGATATGAGCTTCCAGTATGCAGAAGCTTTCAAGACCAGGCCTCCAGAAGCTTACGAAACACTTCTGCTCGACGTCATGCTGGGCGATGCCACGAACTTCATGAGGGCGGACCAGGTGGAGATGGCCTGGACGCTTCTTGAACCGATACTCCATGCCTGGGAAACGGAAAGCCCAGCCACATTCCCTAATTACACCGCCGGAAGCTGGGGACCGCAGGACGCTGTAATTTTGGTCGCCCAGGATGGGCGCAGTTGGCTAGTGCATGACATTCCCCCGTGGGATAACGCAGCCACACCATCTGGCCAGGGATCAAAATCCGATTAGCCATTTACGCGCGTCTGGGGGTGTGGGAACAGACCAGTCTGCCAAGAAGACAGCATTTCATTCGGACACACTTTCAGGAGACGTCCCCCGGTGAGTATGTGGTGGACGCCTCCTTGAAAAATATATTCAGCCAACCCATTGGCCTGCGCAAAGACTTCGTGAGCCTCTCTTTCAGGATCAAGCGATCCATGGATCGCCATTGACCAACCCTTAAATTTATTCCCCAGTATCAATATCTATCATGCCTGGAAAGCAGGACACGCCAAGCAGAGCGGAGCGCATCCATCCGCCGCATCGAGAGAACCTTCATCGCGGATGCGAATGATCAGGCGGGCAATGGTTGAGCCGGAAGACCAGATCGGCCAACCGGTCCAAATCTTCAACCGTATCCGCACCGATGGTGGGTAAACCCATCCTGGCGGCCAGCTAACGACTTTCGGTGTACAGACCGAACAGGCTTTCCTCATCCACTCAAAGGGAAAATGGCGATTGTGTCGCCACTGGTTTGCTGGCTGACGCCCGAGCGCTCAGAATTTAATACTTACAAAGCATCCAATACCGGTTATAATCGGCCATATTTCTGGCGAAAGGACGCGAACATTATGGGCGAGGCGGCAGCATTACTGACAGCATTTTCATGGACTCTTTCGTCCTTGCTTTTCACCTCTTCTGGCAAGACGGTCGGCTCATTGACCACCAATCGGCTGCGGCTGTTGTTCGCAGTGGTAATGCTCGCCCTGGTAGAATGGGCGGTGGCGGGCAGTCCCATCCCATTTACCGCGAGCAGCGACCGCTGGTTTTGGTTGGGCCTGTCTGGCCTGGTAGGGCTGACCCTGGGCGATTCGTTTCTCATGCAAGCCTTTGTTCTAATTGGACCCCGACTTGCCATGCTGATCATGGCCATCGTGCCGGTAATCAGCACGATAATGGCGTGGATCTTCCTGGGAGAGAAGCTCGCCCTTGTAGAGATCGCCGGCATCTTGCTCTCGGTCGCGGGTGTGTCCTGGGTGATCCTGGAACGCAGCAATGACAATGGTGGGCAACGCACGCCGCGGCAGTTCGCCTTGGGCATTTTGTGCGGCCTGGGTGGAGCGATCGGCCAGGCCGTCGGATTGATCCTGGCCAAGAAAGGGCTTTACGGCGACTTCCCCGCCCTGGCGGCAGTGGTCATCCGTATGCTGATCGCCATGCTGGCTATGTGGGCGGTGACCATTGTCTCCGGACAGCTCCTGCCAACTTTACAAGCGCTGAAAAATGGCGCAGTGGTGCGCACCATCGCCGCTGGCAGCTTTATCGGTTCATTAATCGGCGTGTGGCTGTCCCTGGTAGCGGTGCAACGGACTTATGTGGGCATTGCTTCAACTTTGATGGCGCTTACCCCAATCATGTTGTTGCCCTTTGCCCGCTGGCTGCTGAAGGAAAAGGTGAGCGTACGGGCCCTGTTCGGCACCTTCGCGGCCATCGCCGGAGTGGCGCTGATCTTCATGTTCTCCTGACCTGTGGCATAAACCCGGCTATAATGAAATAGAGCGGAACTTTTTTATGCCCCTGCACGTCATGCAAATGACTGTCCATGGCTTGACGTCGCCGGCACTGGCCCAAAAACAGGAGAAAAAGGGGTTGCCAACATGAAGCGCAACTGGATAATTTTTATCGCTCTGACCTTTCTTTTGACCGCCTGTGGTATCCTGCAACAGGCCAATCCAACGCAGTCCGAAGCAGAAATGGCCTCTCAGGTGGCTGCAATCTTGACTTCCATGCCAACCGCAACCAAACCAGCAGCGCAGCCCACCGCACCCCAACCCACTGGCCCGGCGGTGGTCACCGTCCTGCCGCAGGAAACGCCCGCTTACCCGGCGCCGCCGACTGAAACGGTTATCACGCCCGGCAGCACAACTGCGCCGACCGGAACCGCTGTCCCAAGCGGAACGGCCACGGCCACAGCCTCTCCGACAGCGACCGGCACCCCTTCGGCGACGGCTGGCCCCACATTCACACCACCACCCGGAGATCCTAAACTGCGCCTCGGCAGCCCGACCTGGGTGGACAACTTCAACGATGGGCGCAACTGGCCGCTCGGCGAGGATCAGTTTACTGCGGTGGAGGTCAAAGATGGGGCCCTGGTGATGACGGGTCTGACCACGACTGACGGGTGGCGGTTGTCCTGGCCAAAGGTCAAAAACTTCTATCTGGAGGTGACGGCTAAGATCGGGACCTGCATGGGTGGGGACCGCTACGGGGCCATTGTGCGTGTGCCAGATATCCAGGCGGCTAATCAAGGTTATTTGGTCGGTTTTACCTGCGACGGGCGTTACTCGTTCCGCAAATGGGACGGCAAGACCATGACATCGCTGATCCCTTGGACGAAAGGCACCCCCATACTGGTCGGATCGAACCAGACCAACCGGATCGGGTTGATGGCGGTCGACAACCGCTTCATACTTTATGCCAATGGGACGCTGTTGAAAGAGGTGAGTGACAGCACCTTCGTCCAGGAAGGCGGTTTTGGACTGTTTGTGGGGGCTAATCAAACCGAGAAGTTGAGCGTCTCGTTCGATCAGGTGGCCTATTGGGAGAATCCGACGCCATAACAGCCGATGGGCGGATGCTGATAAGCCTGCACTGTTGGAACCGGCTTATTGAGTGCGCCGGTTCCGCATTTTATTAAATATGAATACGATCATATCGAATAAGTCACCCGTGACTCCTTCAGCTGACCTATTTGAGGTATAATCGCCCCATCCTGGTAAGCCATAGTAAGACCATATATCTATTCGTCTGCTTGCATGGCTGCAGACCTGTAATAGAGGTTTTTATTGCCAAAACCATTACCCGGTAAGCGGCTGGCTGCTCTCCTCCTCGTAAATTTAATCCTGTCGCTGGCGCCTGTCTCTCCGGCAGCGGGACGCGCGATTGCCGTCGATGGGCCGCTCAGTTCGCTGCTCACGCCAACCTTCACCGGCTGCGGCGGCTCGCTGGTCGCGGCGGAGAACGCTGATTACGAACAGCAGGTGGTCGTGCTGACCAATCAGGAGCGGGCGAAGTACGGTCTGCCGCCGCTCAAGCGCAGCGCTCACCTCGACGACGCAGCCCGCTATCACGCCGCCGATATGCTCCAGGATCAGTACGTCGAACACGATACCTATGACCGTGTACAGGGAAATCTGGTGTGGGAGTGTTCATGGTCGTCGCGTCTGGCAAACTATTATTCAGGCGCGGATTATCGTGGTGAGAATATCGCCTGGAATTACCCCGATCCTCAGGCAGTGGTCACAGCCTGGATGGGCAGCGCAGGCCATCGTGAGAATATCCTCAACCCAAATTACCGCGAGATCGGTTCGGGCTACGCCAGCGCTTATTGGGTGCAGGACTTCGGGCGCCGTCCTGACGTCTACCCGGTGGTGATCGACGGGGAGGCGGACAAGACCAATACGCGGCAGGTATCTCTATACATTTATGGGAAAGACATCTGGACGGAGATGCGCCTGCGCAACGACGGCGGAGAATGGGGCAACTGGCAGCCTTTCCAGGAGCGGCTGGTTTGGACGCTTGCCGCCGGCAAAGGGATGCACACCGTAAGCGTCGAATTGCGTTCTGGAATTCAAACGTCGAGCAGTGATGATTCGATCTATTTGACCCAGGATGACATGTTCGAAAACTACTCCTTTTATTTCCCCCTGACCCTCCGGTAAAACCGATTTCCGACAACCACCGCCGTCTGGGAGTGGGTGATCTGATTGACACACCAACCTAGATGGAATAAACTTTCACCATCTTCAGCCAACTGCCTGCTTATATTCTATCGGCCGCACCGATAGTGGCGCAGGGACCTGATCATGTTATCGTTACGCAAGCAAGATCGACTGGCAGCCATCTTCCAGGCGCGCAAGCTGCTGAACGAGCAGCCGCTGTTCCTGGATACCGAGACCACCGGCCTGGACGAGCGGGCTGAGATCATCGAAGTATCTATACTCGACTGGGATGGCAAAGTTCTGCTCGATTCGCTGGTAAAGCCACTTACGCCCATACCGCGCGACGCCATGCTCATCCATGGCATCACTAATGAGATGGTGCAGGGAGCGCCAACTTGGGCGCAGCTTTGGCCCCGTGTTCAGCCGCTGCTGCAAAACCGGCACGTGGCCGCCTACAATGCCCCCTTCGACCTGCGTATGATGCGCCAGTCCCATCGAAACAGCCAACTGCTCTGGGATTTCACTCCCGATTTGGTTGATTTAATGGAAATCTATTCAATTTTTCATGGGGAATGGGATTCGCGGCGAGGAAGTTACCGCTGGATCTCGCTGGAAAACGCCGGGCTGCAGTGCCACATTCCGCTGCCTAACAGCCACCGCTCCCGGGATGATGCTCTGCTGGCGCGAGCTTTGCTGCTTCACATGGCCACAAGTTCGATCTAAACCGTGATGTCTGCCATCCCTCTGACTGCACGGCAGAAAGAAATCGTCGACCTCCCTTTGGAAGGCTCCGCTTTTATCGAAGGAGCGGCGGGTTGCGGTAAGACGACCGCCGCGGTGGCTCGCCTACGGGCGTTGATCTCAGCGGGAATAACACCGGGATCGATCTTGGTGATTGTCCCGCAACGGACGCTGGGAGCGCCCTATCTGCAGGCCGCACGCGATCCGGCGCTGGATTCGCCCGGCCTCATTGATCTGGCTACCATGGGCGGGTTGGCCCAGCGTATGGTGGATTTATTCTGGCCGTTGGTCGCCGGAGCGGCTGGATTCGCCAGACCGCAAAACCCGCCCACTTTCCTGACCCTGGAAACCGCGCAGTACTTCATGGCGCGTCTGGTTCGACCTGCCCTCAACCAGGGCCTGTTTGAATCTCTGATCATCGATCCCAACCGCCTGTATGGCCAGATTCTCGATAACCTTAACAAGGCTGCGCTGGTGGGTTTCCCGTACGAGGAAATCGGACAACGCCTCTCCAGCGCCTGGATTGGCGAGGGCTCCCAGGCCCGCGTCTATGCAGATGCCCAGGAATGCGCCACGCGCTTCCGCCGCTACTGCCTGGAAAACAATCTGCTGGATTTTTCGCTGCAGGTGGAAGTATTCAAACGCCACCTTTGGCCGCTGCCCATATTCCGGGAATATTTATTCAGCCGCTACCGGCACCTGATCGTGGATAATGTGGAAGAGGACAGCCCTTTCGCGCACGACATATTAACGGATTGGCTTCCTCACACCCAATCGGCCTTGCTGGTTTACGATTGGGAGGCCGGCTTCAGACGCTTCCTGGCCGCCGATCCGCTGAGCGGATACGCGTTGAAAGATCATTGCCAGACCAGGCTCACGCTGCAGGAGAGCTTCGTCAGCAGTCCTGGTTTGCGCGGGTTGTCCAATCGCCTGGCGCGCGTACTTGGACGGGTATCCGTCTCCACGGAAGAAGCAGAACCGGCGCCCGAAGAAATCCGCGCATCCTTCTCCTTCGAGTACCAGCGTTTTTATCCTGAGATGCTGGATTGGGTGGCTATGCGCATCGATCATCTGGTCAACCGGCAGAATGTGCCTCCCGGTGAGATCGTCGTCCTGGCGCCCTTCCTCTCCGATGCGCTGCGCTTCTCGCTCTCTTACCGTCTCGAGCGCCTTGGGATACCTGTACGCACCCATCGCCCTTCCCGCAGCCTGCGCGAAGAGCCGGCTGTACGTTGTTTGCTCACCCTGGCCCATCTGGCCCACCCTGAATGGCAGCCCCGCCCGACGCGTACCGAGGTCGCCTTTGCCCTGATGCAGTCCATCGAAGGATTGGACCTGGTACGGGCGCGTCTGCTGGCTGAGATCGTTTATCGGCCGCGCGAGAATATCTTGGGCGGCTTCGACGCCATTCGAACCGAGATGCAGCAGCGTATCACCTACACAAGTGGACAGCGCTATCAGGCTCTGCGCGACTGGATCGAAGCCTACCGTCAAGGCCCCAAGATTGAGCTGGATGCCTTCTTCAGCCGGCTCTTTGGTGAGGTTTTATCCCAGCCAGGATATGGCTTTCACCACAATTATGACGCAGGCGCGGCCGCAGCCACGCTCATTGAATCGGCGCGCAAGTTCCGTTGGGTGATGTCCGCTGCGCCGACTTTGGAGGATTTTACCCTTGCCGAGGAATATGTGCGGATGGTGAGGGAAGGGGTGATCGCTGCCCAGTACCTGCAGGCCTGGCAGAGGGGCCTGGAAGACGCTGTCCTGCTGGCGCCGGCGTATACCTTTCTGATGGCCAATCGCCCGGTCGAGGTCCAATTCTGGCTGGATGTAGGCAGCGCTGGCTGGTGGGAACGGCTGGATCAGCCGTTAACCCATCCATACGTGCTCAGCCGGGAGTGGCCTGCCGGCCGAGGATGGACCGATGCAGACGAGTTTGAGACGCGTCAGGAAGCGCTCTACCGCCTGGCCGCCGGCCTGATCCGACGCTGCCGCAGGCGCATCTTCCTGGGGCTGTGTGAGCTGGGCGAGCAGGGCTATGAGCAGCAAGGCCAGCTCCTGCGCGCCTTTCAGCAGGTGCTGCGCCATCTGCCAGTCGCGGCGGAGGTGCAGAATGTTTAAACCCCGCCCTTTGCAGGAAGAGGTGCTCAATTACTCCGGCGGCTGGATGGGAGTCTCGGCAGTACCAGGGAGTGGAAAGACGCAAACGCTTTCCTATCTGGCTGCCCGGTTGATAGCAGAAGGGCGCATCGCAGAGGACCAGGAAGTGCTGATCGTGACTCTGGTCAACTCAGCGGTGGACAATTTCGCTCGTAGGGTGGCCGCTTTTATAGCCGAGCGCGGTTTATTGCCGCATGTGGGCTATCGGGTGCGCACCCTGCACGGTCTGGCGCATGACATCGTGCGCGAACGTCCCGAGCTGGCCAATTTGTCTGGCGATTTCGCCATCATTGACGAGCGGGCTGCCGAAGGCATTTTACGGGCATCGGTGGATGCGTGGATCCACTCCAACCAGGAGGCAGCCGACTTATTTCTGGATCCAGATCGAGACGACTTCAACCAGCGCCGCGACCGTCGAGAACGCTGGCCTGAGCTGGTAATGGAAATTGCCGGCGCGTTCATTAAGACAGCCAAGGACATGCAGTTAACCCCCGCCGAGTTGCGCCAGCGGCTGGAGGAGAGCGGCGCCAGCCTGCCGCTGGTAGAGATGGGCGCCGAGGTCTACGCCGATTACCAGCGTGCGCTGGCTTACCGCGGTGCGGTCGACTTCGACGATCTGATCCGACTGGCTTTGCAGGTGCTGCTCAATGATCCGGACTACCTCTCCAGGCTGCGCCGCCGCTGGCCATACATCCTCGAGGACGAAGCCCAGGACAGCAGCCGGCTGCAGGAGGAAATCCTGCGCCTGCTGGCCGGCGAGGGCGGTAACTGGGTGCGCGTCGGGGACCCTAACCAATCTATATATGAGACCTTCACTACTGCCAGCCCAAAATTCCTCATTGATTTTCTAAAGCGCGAGGACGTCGAGTCCCGCGAGCTGCCCAACTCAGGCCGTTCGACTGCCAGCATCCTGCGCCTGGCAAATTTCCTGATCGATTGGTCTCGTGATGATCATCCGGTGGAGGAGCTCCGCGGAACACTGACGCTGCCATACATCCTGCCCACACCGCCCGGGGATCCACAGCCTAACCCACCCGACGACCCGGGAGCCATTCACCTGTTCGCCCGGAAGCTAACCCCGGCAGAGGAGCTGAACCTGGTGGCCGATTCACTGGCAAGCTGGATAGCCGCTCACCCGGATGGGACCGTCGCGGCGCTGGTTCCGCGCAATGACCGCGGCGCAGAGCTGGTCGAAGCGCTCAAGGCCCGTCGCATCCCTTATATCGAGATCCTCAAGAGCACCCATTCCACGCGCGAGGCAGCCGACCGCTTGGGTAAGGTGGTCGAATACCTGGGTGAACCTGGCGCCGCTGCCAAACTGGCGAATGCATTGCGCGCCTGGCAGCGTCCAGAGCAGGAGGACGAGGTTGCTACCGCGGCCATCGAGCGCGGATTCCGGCTGATACGTAAACTGCCGCGGGTAGAGGATTACCTGTGGCCGCGCCCCCAACGCGATTGGCTGGAGGAAAGCGGCCTTGCCGAGAACGACAGCGATGTATATGAGCTGCTGGTTGGATTTCGCGAGCTTGTCCAGCGCTGGCAGAGCGCCAGCTTGCTGCCCATCGAGCAGCTCATCCTGACGCTGGCCCAGGATTTGTTCGATCGTCCAGCCGACCTGGCGGTCGCGCACAAACTGGCTGGCATCTTACGCCAGACCTCAAACGAGCACCCGGAATGGGATTTGACCCGCCTGAGCGAGGAGCTGCTGGTGATCGCCCGCAATGAGCGCAAAATGCTCGGCTTAAGCGACGAAGACACCGGCTTTGATCCCGAAAGGCATAAAGGCAAAGTAGTGGTAGCGACCATGCATAAAGCCAAAGGCCTCGAATGGGATCGCGTGTACCTGCTCTCAGTGAACAGCTACGATTTCCCCTCAGGCCAGCCCGGCGACAGCTACATTGCCGAGAAATACTTCGTGCGAGGTCATCTCAACCTAACAGCCGAGACCCTCAGCCAGCTTCAGGCCCTGATCGCCGGCAACCCGGCTGGTTGGAATCTGGAGGAAGGTGTCGCCACTCGCCAGGCGCGCCTGGCATACGCCGCCGAGCGGCTGCGCCTGCTGTATGTCGGCATCACCCGCGCCAAAAAAGAGCTGATTGTCACCTGGAACAGCGGCCAGCGTGGCGATCAGCAGCCGGCGGCGCCTTTCATTGCGTTGCAGACATTTTGGGAGAAATCCATCCATGCAGCCGCCGAAACCGGATAAGCTACAGCCTCCGCAGCCGTTTCTGCCGCCCGATTTCCTCTTCAGTCAGGGCAACCTGCAGGATTATGTGGACTGCCCAAGGCGGTTCCAGTTGCGCTACCTGCTGCAGATTTCCTGGCCTGCGGTTGAAAGCGAGCCGGTACTGGAACAGGAACGCCATTTGCGCCAGGGTCAGGCATTCCATCGCCTGGTGCAGCAGCACCTGACCGGCCTGCCGGAGGAAACTTTGCGTGCCGAAGCGGCTGCGCTGGCCGCTGCCATCCCCGGCAGTGACCTGGAACGGTGGTGGAACAATTATCTGCTCGCCCGCCCGGCCGACTTACCCGGCCAACGCTACTCAGAGCTGAACCTGGCGGCCACACTGGCCGGCTTCCGCCTGGTGGCCCAATTCGATCTGCTGGTAATTGGTCAGGACGGCCGCATCACGATCGCCGACTGGAAGACGGATCGCAGGAAAAGCCCACCCGAGCGCCTGTTGTCCCGACTGCAAACAAGGGTTTACCGCTTCCTGGCGGCGCGCGCCGGCGGCCATTTGACCGGGGCTGCGAAGGTGAAACCTGAGCAGGTTGAAATGATCTACTGGTACGCCAATTTTCCTGACCAGCCTGAGCGCCTGCCTTATGATCAGTCACAATATGACGCCGATGAAGGTTACCTGTCAGCACTGATCAAGGAAATTGCTGCCAACCGCGCGGATGTATTTAACCTGACTGTCGACGAGAGGCGTTGCCTGTACTGTTCTTACCGCTCACTGTGCGAACGCGGCGTCAGAGCTGGTGACTTTGACGCGTACGAAACCGAATGGGAGCCAGACGTGACGCCTCCGGCTGGTTTCGATTTCGAGCAGATCGCGGAGATACGTTTCTGAGCATCTACACCTGGATCGAACCCCAAGCGGTAGAGCCGCCGATAGAATTGACCACAGCAGTAGGCGGGCATCCACTCCTGGCTGCCACCCTGGCAAGGCGTGGATTGATTTCGCCGGAAACGGCGCTTCCTTTCCTCGATCCAACTCTTTACCGGCCTTCACCGCCCGAAGATTTGCCCGATCTGATCGATGGCGGCGAACTCATCCTGCGCGCCATCCGCTCGGGTGAGACGATCTTCGTGTGGGGCGATTTCGATGTCGACGGCCAGACTTCGACCACACTGCTGGTCGAGGCGCTGCGCAATCTGGGAGCAAAAGTCGAATTCCACATACCCGTACGGGCAGATGAATCCCACGGCATCAGCCTGCCCGGCTTGCGGCGCGCGCTGGAAGGCGGCGCGAAGGTAGTGCTTACCTGCGACACGGGCGTGACTGCCCACGACGCGATTGCCTATGCCCGCTCGCAAGGGGTGGATGTGGTCGTCAGCGACCATCACGACCTGCCGCTTAGCCTTCCTCCGGCCAACGCCGTCATCAACCCCAAACGGCTGGCGGAGAACCATCCTCTGGCCAACCTATCCGGCGTGGGTGTGGCCTATAAGCTGGCCGAATACCTTTATGACCGCGCAGGACAGGCGGAAGCCGCTGGCCGGCATCTGGATCTGGTTGCATTAGGGCTGGTGGCCGATCTGGCCATCCTGAGTGGGGAGACGCGCTATCTGGTCCAGCGTGGATTGGAAGTTTTGCGCCGCACTGAGAGAATCGGCCTCCAGGCGTTGGCAGAACTGGCCGAACTGAACCTGAGCCGCGCCACGGAGGAACACATCGCCTATACCATCGCCCCGCGTCTGAACGCGCTGGGCCGTTTAAGCGATGCCAATCCGGCCGTCGAATTTCTCACCACGAATGATTTATCCAGAGCGCGCATTCTGGCCGCCCAGTTAGAGGCGCTGAATGCGCGTCGCAAGCTGCTCACCGACCAAGTCTTCCAGGCGGCTCAGGGACAGATTGAGCGCGACCACTCACTTTTGGACCGGCCTGCCTTGGTGTTATGGCACGCTTCCTGGCCGGCGGGAGTGATTGGCATCGTGGCAAGTCGGTTGGCGGAGATCTATCACCGCCCGACCGTGCTGCTCGCAACTCCACCCGGCGAACCAGCGCGAGGCTCTGCCCGCTCGGTGGAAGGGGTCAACATCAACGCAGCCATTGCCGCTCAAAAGGAGCTGCTGCTCAATTTTGGCGGCCATCCGATGGCGGCCGGCTTATCTATGGACCCGGCCAACCTGCCTGCCTTTCAGCGCGGCCTGGAACGCACGGTGGCCGAAATGCTTGGCGGAGTTGAATACAAACCAACCCTGACCATCGACGAATATCTGCATCTCTCCGCTGTGGACCTCCCATTGGTGAACGACATCGAGCGTCTGGCGCCCTTCGGCCCGGGAAATCCGCCCCTTGTCCTGGCCTGCCGCGACCTCCACATCACAGGCCAGACAGCACTGGGTAGGGATGGCGAACACCTTCAACTCAGCGTCGAAGACGAAAGCGGCAACTCATACCAGATCATCTGGTGGCAGGCAGGTGCGGGAGGGATCACGCCGCCACTGCCGGCTGGCCGCTTTGATCTGGCTTACTCGCTGCGTTCCAGCGACTACCGCGGTCAGGAAGAAGTACAGATCGAATGGCTGGATGCACGTCTGAGGGAAGATGTCGGCGTCGAGATAGGCGCAGCGCCAGCAATACAGGTGATCGACTATCGCAACGATCCAGAACCGCTGCGACGGCTGAGAGAGCTGGCTGGCGTGAGCGGACTGCAAGTCTACGCTGAGGCAGATCCTCAAATTGAAGCCCTGGGTCGGGATCGCAACCGGCTGGAACCCGGCCAGGTGCTGGCGCTGTGGACCATTCCTCCCGGCCCGGATGTTTTGGAACAGGCCTGCCGTAAAGTTCGCCCGGCAACACTGGTGCTTTTTGCCGTGGACGCGAACATGGACGAGGCCGACGCCTTCCTCAAGCGCCTCGCCGGGTTGTGCAAGTATGCTTTGCATGCCCTGGATGGCAAGGCTAGCTTCGGCTCGCTGGCCGCTGCAAGCGCGCAAAGCCTTGCGGCGGTGAAGGCTGGCATAGCCTGGCTGGAAGCCGCCGGCCACATCCGTGTGACAGTTTTCCCGGATGGGGATACAATTCTCATACAGGAAGGGGATAGGCGAGAAAATCCAGAGCTGGATAAGGCATTTTCAGGGCTTAAATCTACCTTAGAGGAGAGCGCTGCCTACAGACTGTACTACCGCCGTGCTCCAGTAAATGCCCTCCTGCCGATGGCTCAATCTGGCGAGGCGTTGAATTAGTATGCCAACATTTAGCGAATTACTAAAAGAATTACCGGATGAGACCCGCGAGATGCTCAAAGGGGTCTGGGAATCCCTTCCGCCTGAGGATCGGCGTGACCTGCAATCGATCTTCACCTCTTTTCCATCAGACCCAAACCTGCTCAAGATCCTCCTGCGCATGTCTTTGTCCCAATTTAAGCTGGCTTTCGGCCAGAAGCGCGCCGTGGTGGTGGTTGGACCGGCCAATGTGGGTAAATCCACCCTCTATAACCAGATGGTGCGGTCCAAGGAGGACCTGGCCGCGGTCAGTCCGTTGCCGGGCACCACGCGCGCCAGTCAGCAGGCCGATGCAGGCCTTTTCACTATCGTGGATACGCCTGGCGCCGACGCTGTCGGCGAAGTGGGCGAGCGCGAGAAATCCCTTGCGTTGGAAGCGGCCCGCAAAGCGGATTTTCTCATCATAATGTTCGACGCCATCCAGGGTGTCAAACGCACCGAGCAAGAACTATTCGATGAGCTGACAGGCTTGAAAAAGCCGTATGTGGTGGTGCTGAACAAGATCGATCTGGTTAAGCGCGACGCGGATAAAGTGGTCGAACGGGCGGCCGCCGACTTGCGCCTCAAGCCAGAGCAGGTGTTGCCGATCAGCGCGAAGGAGGGCAAACAGGTAGGAAAGGTGTTGATGGCCATTGCCGCCGCCGAGCCGTCCATCGTCGCAGCGCTAGGAAGCGCTTTGCCCGCGTACCGCTGGCAGCTTGCCTGGCGCGCCATCGCCAGCGCGGCCTCCGTCGCCGCGGTGATCGCGCTGGCTCCCCTGCCGGTGGTGGACTTCGCCCCGCTGGTTGTCACCCAATCGATGATGGTGCTGGGCATTGCGCGCATCTACAACTATAAAATCACCCTGGAGCGGGCTCGCGAGCTGGTCGCCACCTTCGGTCTTGGATATCTGGGACGCACGGTCTTCCAGGAGCTGAGCAAGCTGGGCGGCCCGCCTGGATGGCTGCTGGCGGCTGCCGTGGCTTCCTCAACGACGGTGGGAATGGGTTATGCGGCCGCGGTTTGGTTCGAGCGTGGAGAAAAGCTCTCCAGCCAAACCCTCAAGGCCATCACCCGCAAAGTAACCGGGGATTTGCTTGGGTCGATGAAGAGCCTGGGAAAACGACGGCCGCGCAGGAAAGAACTGCAGGAAAGCATACGCTCGGCGCTGGAAAACTCACCCATCGCGGATGACCCATCGGCGCTCGAACAAGACATTGCATCCGGATCAGACGGGATCGCTGAAGAAAGAGAAGAATGATATCTTCGCGTGTAATATTATTTTCTATGCGCAATAGCCCGGATCGGTTATGGGTTTTTCCAACTCACAAAACGCGCTGATATAGAAACAGGCGCGCCGGCGTCTTCAGTGGCACCAACACTTTCAATCCCGCCGGTTGAACGCGGATTTCAACCCGCGATTTCTCCAGCGGTACGGGCTCCCCATCCATCTCAAGATATACGGGCGTCTCAGATTCAATGCTGAGCTGGTGGAAATGTACACACATGGCCTGGTCCGAGTGCACGTGGCGGCCCAGTAACAGATCACGGAAATGGATCAGCGCATCCCACAGCGTATCTCCTGAGAACAGCCACAAATCCATCAACCCGTCATCCAGATATATCGTCTCGGACAAACGCGCCAGGCCGCCCACATAAGTACGAATGTTATTGACGATCGCCAACAAAAAGTGACCATCAATATGTCGCCCATCGGCGGTCACATGCAAATTGACTCCACCCCAATAATTGGCGTTTTTAAAAGCGATGGCCGCATAATGAAGCGAGGTAAAATATTTCACCCAGCGGGCGCGCGGCTCCAGTTGGTGAATCAGATAGGCGTCCAGGCCGATGCCGGCCCACATCAGAAATGGGCGCCCGCTGCACATACCTACATCCACGCTGCTGGGAGGAATCGTAGCTAAAGTCCTAGCCCATTGATCTACCGATAAGGGGTTAAGGACCGAGAGCACCGGTAAGCCCAGTTCGCGCGCCCATACATTGGCCGTGCCAACTGGCAGGACACCCAGAGAGGTTCCGGTGCCTACCAGAGATGACAGCGCCCATCCGATGGAACCATCGCCGCCAGCGACAAAAACAGTGTCGAGACGCTGTTCTGCAGCCTGGCGGGCCAGCTCGGCGAGATGTTCGCCCGAATGACTTTCGACCATATCGATCTTCCAGCCATATTTGCGCAGGAGAGCCGCCGCCCGGCTTACGAGGAATTTCGCCGGGAGACGACCGGCCGCTGGATTGTGTAGAATCAAACCTGTCGGCATAAGATGATTATAGTAGATATCAATTCTTAAAACTGGTTAAAATAGTGTGCATTTTTATAACACCATCCCTTTTGATTTCGTTGCTAAAATGGCGCTAACAACCAATCCCAAATTGAGGCTAGACCGATGATCCATATCCTGACAGATAGCACCGCCGATCTTAGCCCGGAGCTCATAGCCCGCTACAATATCCATGTTATCCCGCTGACGGTGACCATCGCTGGTCAAACCTATAAAGATGGCATCAATCTGCATTCAAAGCAGCTTTTTGAGCTCGTAGAGCAGTATCATGAGTTGCCCAAAACGGCAGCTCCAGCCATCCCTGAGATTTTGCAGGCCTTTGATCCACAATCCCCAAATCTGTATATCGGGCTATCCTCGAGATTGTCGGCCACCTTCCAGAATGTGTATCTCGCCTCTCAGGAATGGACGCAATCCCCGCTGCGGTTGGTCGATTCGCTCAACCTCTCAACCGGCATCGGTTTGCTGGCGCTGCGCGCCGCCGAACTGCGCGACGAAGGATTGGACCTGGAAGATGTCGCTGGCCAGATCGCGGGAATGGTGCCCAAGGTTCACACTGCCTTCGTCGTGGATACTCTCGAGTATCTTTACATGGGCGGACGCTGTTCAGCCGTCGAGAACCTGGTCGGCAGCCTGTTGAGCATCCGTCCGGTGATTGAGGTACGGCCGGATGGTACACTTGGAGTGAGGAACAAGCTGCGGGGGTCGCGGGCCAAGGCTTTGGACGCCCTGCTGGCCGACTTCCAGGCCCATCTGGACGAGCTGGATCGCCGTCGGGTGTTCATCACCCACTCGGGCTGTGATGGCGATGCAGAATATCTGGCAAACCAGATTCAAAAAATGGCAGCGCCTGATGAAATTTTGATCACCACTGCCGGAGCCGTCATCTCCAGCCACTGTGGGCCAAACACCATCGGCATTCTGTATATGACCCGCTAGGCAAAAGCTTAGATCAACCCAACCTGTTTGCCAACCGTGGCAAAAACATCCAACACACGGTTGAGCTGCTCTTCGGTGTGTGAGGCCATGTAGCTGGTGCGTAGAAGCTGCCTGCCGGGAGGAGTGGCCGGTGAGATGACCGGATTCACAAAGACGCCGCCTTCAAACAATAGCTTCCAGGCAAGGAATGTGCGCTCATCATCCCCGATGATAATGGGGATGACGGGAGTGACCGAGTTTCCGGTGTTGAAACCCAGCTCGCGAAAACCCCGACGCATTTTTTCAGCGTTCTGATTCACGCGCTGTACGAGCTCGGGTTCATCACGCATCACATGCAGGGCAGCCAGAGCGGCCGCAGCGCTGGCTGGGGTGATGCTGGCGCTGAAGATCAACGCGCGGGCGTGGTGTTTGATGTAATGGATGACCGGCTCATCACCAGCGATAAAGCCCCCCAGCGAGGCGAAGGACTTGCTGAAAGTTGACATGATCAGGTCGACCTGATCGGTCAGACCGAAATGAGCGGCGGTGCCCTTTCCCCCGCCCAGCACACCCATGGCATGGGCGTCATCAACCATCAGGCGCGCGCCGTACTTCTTACACAACCGGGTAAGCTCAGGCAGAGGGGCGATATCACCCTCCATGCTGAATAATCCATCGACCACCACCAATGTGGATTTATCTTCGGGTATGGAGGCCAAGACCCGCTCGAGATGCTCCATGTCATTGTGGCGGAAACGCTGTATCTCCCCTCCGCTCAGGCGAGCTCCATCGACGATGCTGGCGTGATCATCCTTATCCATGACGATCACATCACCCCGTCCTACCAGGGCGCTGATTGTGCCAAGATTGACCTGCATACCGGTGGAGAATGTCAACGCGGCTTCCTTTCCCACCCACTCGGCCAGCTCATGTTCGAGCTGTTCATGGAGCTCGAGGGTCCCGTTCAGGAAACGAGAGCCGGTGCAGCTCGTGCCGTATCGGGCGATAGCCTCCAGGGCGGCTTGGCGAACCTTCGGGTGTGTGGTCAGCCCCAGGTAATTGTTCGACCCGCACATGATCAGCCGATGGCCGTGAAAGACGACCTCGGTGCCCTCGTTCTCTGTCAGGGGAATAAAATAGGGATAGATGCCTGTTGCCATAGCCTCTTTGGCTGCAGTGAAGTTGTAGCATTTATCGAATATGTCCATGAGTTAGTTCCTCGTATAATTTGGTAGCGCTGGCCAAAAGCTGACCTGGCGGTTGACCAGCTCAGCACGCATTATTTCGCGCTCAAATGTGCGGGATGTTGCCGTCATCTTGTGGAATGCAAGACGCTTGTCTCCTTATAAGCTAGACAAGTTAGCTATTGAAAACTTGCCAGGATTATACAGTAGATCAAGAAGAACGTCAGGCAAAACAAAGGATGAAAAATGGCAACCCTGCCGCTCTCGCCGTAAACCAACCTCAAGAAAGGCCACCGATGATATGAAACCAAACTTGGCCATTTTCTTACTGGTGCTTCTATCACTCAGCGGATGTAATTTACCGCGAGTCACACCCACGCCCAACCCCGCTTTGGTCGCCACACAGGTGGCGCAAATGCTGACGATCCTGCCGGCCACGGCGACATCTACTCCGCCGGTTTCGGCCACGGCAACACAACCACCCACCCAAAGCCCGCAACCCAGTCCAACCCCAACCGGAACGCCCTCGCCCGGCGATCCCCGTCAGATCCTGGGCGCACCCACATGGACGGATCAATTCAATGATGGGAAACACTTCGGCGAGTTCGACGATGATCACGCCAGAGTAGAGATGCGGGATGGTCATCTTTTTTTGACCGCTCATAATGCCGATTCATGGTATTCCTGGACGATCGCAAACGCAAATCTCAAGGATTTTTATCTGGAAGCAACCGTCAAAACCAGCGATTGCGCCGGCCTTGACCGCTATGGATTGATGGCGCGCGCTCCCGATCCGTCACAGGGCTACTTCCTCGATTTTTCGTGTGACGGGCAATACCAGCTCCGCATCTGGGACGGAAATAAATTCACCGGCCTGATACCCTGGACACGCAGCGATCACATCAATGCTGGCGCAGGTCAGATCAACCGTATCGGCTTAATGGCCAGAGGCGCTCAGCTCTCCCTGTATGCGAATGGCGCTTTGTTGAAACAGCTTCAAGACTCAACCTACGCAGAAGGGACCTTCGGCCTGTTCATCGCAGCCGCCAAAACGGCCGGTTTCACGGTCGAGGTGGACGAAGTGGATTATTGGAAATTACCCTGATAGCCATTTCAGGTAAATGTCACCTGCAGGGTTTCCTCCCCGTCGTACCAATAGCGCGCCGAGAATGGTGGATCGCCGCGTTGCATGGAGACCACCCGCGGTATCAACACCAGCAGGTCTTCCACCAGTGGATATTGGTTAATCTGCTCGATCGGTATCCACTCCGCGATACCCTCGGGTGAGGGTTTAGGCTCGCATAACGGACACTCGCCGCGTAAGACATAAATGGCGATGCCGGTGTCTTCTCCCGTATCAACCAGCACCGTTCCACACAGCCACAATTCCGGGACTTCGAGGCCGGTCTCTTCGAGTAGTTCACGGCGCGCAGCAGTGAGAACGTCCTCGCCCCGTTCGACATGACCACCGATGCCATTGTAGCGGTTAGCCCAGATGCGCTTGGTCGGAGCGCCCTTGAGCAGCAAGATCTGATCTCCGCGCGTCAGGAATACCAGCACCCTCGGTATAACCCGATATCGCTCATTGGAGACGCCTTGATCAGACCTGGGCATTGAGCCACATCTTTCTGGTCAATCTGCCAGATCACTGGCGATCTCTAAAGCCGACCCTTCTCCGAGATAAAAGGTTGGGTCAGGCTGCACCATCACCGGCTGGATGAATTTTTCTACGATGGCTCGCGTCCCGCGCACGCCCAGATGGTCGAACAGGCGTGTGAACTGCTCTTCCCACACGGCGACCAGCCGTGCGCGTTCATCAGCCGGTAAACGCCAGGATTGGGCCTTGAATGGACCGATAGCGTTCTTGCGTGTCTTGTAGTAGAACTGCTCATCGGTCATGCCAGGTTTGCGCTCGTTGGAGTATTTCTCACGCAGGAAGGCGTACATCTGCTCGCGTAGACCTGCGGGGATATGATCGTAGAACAGATTCATGAAATTGGTCGCCAGATGAATCTCGCAGGCTTCTGCCTCCACGAACTTGCCAAAGGCCTCCTCAGGCAGGGTGGATGCGCCATGCTGCACGGCGCCACCCAGTCCGTATTCGGTGCGGGCGATGCGGCTCAAACGCAACATCGTCTCGAAATCAACGTTCACCTGGGCGATCGATCCATCCGGCAGAACAACGCCTCCATGGGAGGTGCCGGTTTGAATGCTGATCTTGCTCAAGCCAATGGCTCGCTCATCCAGCCTGGCAAGCTCAGCCTGGTAACCATCCAAATAAGCGCGCAGCTCTTCCTCGGTCGAGTTGTGACCGCCAACTTCGCCAATCTCTCCGCCCACCGAAATGGTCACCCCTTCCGGCTGGATAGAGCGGATGAATGCAGTGAACATGGCCGAAAGACCGGCATTGACCGCCTGCTGGGCGGGGATGGTTGTCTGACTAAGATCGACCATTGTGGAGGTATCGATGTCTATGTTGTAAAAACCCGCCGCCACGGCCTCGCGGATGAGATCTTTCAAGGAGTGAATCTCCCCGTCTGGGTTTTCGCCGTAACGTCTGGCCGAGACCTGGAAATGATCCCCCTGGATGAAAACTGGGCCGCGATGTCCCTCGGCAATGGCGGCTGCCAGAATTGATGAAGCGTATTCGGCTGGCCGCTGATCGGTGTAGCCCATCTCCGAGCGGGCGATCTCGAAGATCATCGCAGCGGCTTCCATTTGTTGGGCCACGCGGAAGACGGCGCAGGCCGCATCGAAAGCCATCATGCGCAGGTTGATCGCCGGGGTGGTGAAAGTCAACGGCGCCTCTCCGCGCCCGCGAGCGATGTAGAGATCATGGATGGAGGCCGGCAAAATGCCCAGTTCCTGAGCCGCCGAACGGATGACATAGCGCGCGTAGCCCTGGCGCGGCCCGCTCTCCAGGGCAGAGACCTCCGCCAGCCTGCGAACCAACCTGCGCAGGCGTTCGGCATCCTTCACCCGAACACGCCCGCGCTCAATCGTTACAGCTCCCTCGACCAGATCAAGAACAGCCTGCAAATCAGCGTTGCTCACGAAACCCTCCTCGAATTCACGTAATTCGTGGCCAGCCCTGATCGGCCAGCCACGTCATATCATATTCTTTGAATGCCAAGAAGATCAACTCAAGAACATCGGCACGCCCATGAAATCGCGCACCTTGGGGCGATAGTTTTCGACATCATAATAACTGGGCACATCTACGCGTTTCTTGCCGGTCAGGATCATTTCGATCGGAACGGTAGTGTACTTACCGCCGTGCAGAGCAACCATCTTTCCCGTTTCATTGCGGCGGATGAGCTGCATGGCCAGATTGCCGAACGACATGGCCACCATGCGGTCAAGGGAATCAGGGGCGCCTGAACGCATCATGTAAGCAAGCTGCTGGTACATGATGTCCTGCCCGGTAAGGCGCTTGATCTCTTCAGAGAGAATCTGCCCGATGCCGCCCAGCTTGCGATGGCCGTAGGCATCCATTTCGCCGGTTTCGATCACCGTGCCGCCCTCCATGATCGCTCCCTCGGATATGGTCATGATAGAGTAGTTCGATGGGTTGGCGCGCTTGTCTTCCATCAAGAAGTTGGCCAGTTTCTCCACATTGAAGGGCACTTCGGTGATCACAGCCCGATCCACATAGGCAAGATAGGCGCTGATAAGGCTGGTTTCTCCCGAATTGCGTCCGAACAGTTCGACGATGCCGATGCGCTCGTGCGAACCTACCGAGGTGCGCAGATTGGTAATCATATCGACGCTGCGCGTGACGGCGGTGGAAAAGCCGATGCAATAATCCGTGCCAAACACATCATTATCCATCGTCTTTGGGATGGCGATCACCGGAATGCCCTCTTTATGCAGGCGCACGGAGTAGCTCAAGGTGTCGTCGCCGCCGATGGTGGTCAGCACATCTAGACCCAGGTGATCGATGACACGCAGGACGTAATCGGTGTAATCCATGGTGCCTGAATCGTCTACCTTCTTGCCCATGTTCTTAGTTTTGAGGAAATCGGGGATTTTTTCCGGCTTGACGTTGGATGGATTGGTGCGTGAGGTATGTAGGAAGGTGCCGCCACTGCGGTCGATGGTGCGCACATCTTCGCGGGACAATTTGCGCACATAATAGTCGAAAGTGGAAGGCTCATCCAGATTGTAGAACAACAAACCAGCCCACCCACGGCGAATGCCATATACCTCATAGCCCTGCTCGAGCGCGCTCATCACGAATGCCTTCATGCATGGGTTCAACCCCGGCACATCGCCGCCCCCCGTGAGAAGACCAATGCGTCGGATCATGCTTTTTATTCCTCCTTATTGCTTTATAAAGAATGATAACACTCGGATAATTCCAATGCTTACACCAAGACCAAATCACGCCGGTGGAGAGGTTTGCTTCATTGCAGGTACCTGAAAGCTAACGGTGGCGCCCTGTCCGGGAACCGTGTCGATTTCCAAAAATCCGCCCAGCATCTCCACTCTTTCTTTGATCAGCTTCAGACCAAGACTATCTCCCTCGGTCAGGATCTTAGAATCGATGCCTTCGCCGTTGTCCTCGACAGAGACTTTGACGAGATCATCGTCGATATTAATCTGAATTTTGGCCTGGGTAGCATGCGATGTGTGCGCCGCATTGTTCAAGAGCTCTTGGACAGCACGAAAGATCATGACCTCCAGATAGGATTCCAAACGCTTCTCCCTACCAGTTGCCAGAGTGTTAACCTCGCAGCCAGTTTGCTCTTTGAAGGTTTTGGCATAGTTCTCCAGCGTCGGGATCAAACCCAAATCGTCAAGCATCATCGGACGCAGTTCGAAGATATAGCTGCGAACCTTCTGGAAGGTATCCAATGCGGCTGCCCTCAGGCTATTCAGCTCCTCGCGGGCGCGCGTCTGGTCAACGTCGAACAGGCGCATGGCGATCTCAGTCTGCAGGATGAAGTTGGAGAGCGCTTGAGCTGGACCATCGTGCATCTGACGCGACAACCGCTGACGCTCGGTCTCCTGTGCATTGATCATCATCTCGACTGTGGCAGAGGCGGGCCCCATCTTGTGCTGCGGCTGTTTTGTTGGGATGCCGCCTTCGATCAGATTGAGTATTCTCTCTGCCAATGCCACATATTTTTGCAGGTGCGCCTGATCACTCTGCAGCTTTTCGATTTGGCCGCGCATGACAAACAGACGTTGCTGCACTTCGAGGGCGGAATCATAGGTCATCCGGATATCGCCTCGCGGCATAGTCTCTATTTGTGATTGGATCTGCTGAAGGTGGGCGGTAATAGCGGTGTTGCGCTGAGCCAGCTTGTTCATCTCGATCTGGCTCTGCTCCAGCATCATGCTGATTTCCTTGAGTGCACGCTGAGAGTGGTCCAGCTCATTACGCACTTCCTCTTCCAGGGCTTCCCAGGGATTGGTGAGTTCTTGGGTATGAGCCGATTCCATATTCCGCCTCTCCTATCCTTATCCAGTCCACGGACACAACACTTAATAATCGCCCGGTTCGCTGTTTCTGATTGACCCGACGAGAATAGAATTAATTTTGAATTTGCCTGAACCAATTCGATTTAGTATAGCACAAACATTTCGATGGGTGCAACCGAATGATGAGAGCGCGAGGCTGCCCGATCTTGCATAGGACTCAGACTTACGGGGACGATCCCAGCCCCCACTGGTAAACGGCCATGTTCTCACCGCCATTCGAGGGGGCAAATGTGCCGCCCGTTATGAACACAGGCCGAAGCCTATCTGTGATCTGCGGATACCAGGTGGGGAACGTTACCAGGTAGTCGACTTTCTGTGCATCCAAGTACTCGGCAATTCGCGTTTCATCTCTTATGAAAGGGATCACTTCAGGCGATACCAGGCCGGCCAGGTCCACCAGCCTGCGCTGGCTGTAGAAACCTAGCGCGCCGATATCATGTGCGGCTACCAGCGCATGAGCAGGCGTGTTGGCCGCAATCCATTGCGCAGTGCGCACCATTTCGGTATTGATGATCGCCACGTCTGTGGCGTATGCGTTGCCGCCAATTACCCAGAAGGCGCTCAAAACCAGGATAGCAGACAGACTCCAAGCGCGGCCGACCACCCACTCCCAGCCTCTCATCCCTCGCACGCTCAAGACAAATTCGGCCAGCCCGACAGTCCCCCAGAGAAAGAAGATCGGCATGGCCGGGATGATGTACCGTCCGTGCTGGTAATCGACCGGCAGGCGAAGCGCATAGATGCCCAGATACCCCAACCACCAAATTAAACCACCAATTCGATTCCAACGACGGCCGCGTACTGAACCCCAGGCGAAGAGTATTGCCCCGGGTAGCAGGAGCGAACCAGTTCCAATTAAGGGCAGCTTGAACTCTCCCAGATAACGCAGAGACAGAGGAAGCTTCTGGTAAATAGCATATTCGGCCTGCTTGGCGAAGTAGGTGTTTGGCCAGATCGTCCCCGCCAGGCGGAAGTTGAACAATAAGTAAGGGAGGAAAAGCGCAGCAAAACAAGCGATCGAAATTGCGCTGCGGCGTGTGCGTTCCCTGGCATTTCCGGGTGCAAGAAAAGCAGTGAATAGTAGCGGTCCAAGCAGGGTGATGCCATCCGGCCGCACCCAGGCGGAAAGGCCGACGCCAGCTCCGAGCAGGGCCCAGCGTGTATGATCGCCCTCCAATCCAATCAGCACAGCGGTTATGAGAAGTGCCTGGAGTAGGGTTTCCATTCCCGATCCGGCTGCCCACACAAAATGCCATTCCAACACCGCCAACAGACCGGCCCAGGGAACCGATGCAGTCAGGCGAGGAAGGTAACGCCGCTGGCCCATCTCCATGAGCAGCGCCAGGCCCCACAACAACAACCATTCGAGGATAAAGGTCCACGTAAATGGACTTGCGCCCAGCAAATATCCCGGCGTCAGCAACAATGACCACAACGGCGCAGTTGACCCAGCGGAGGGTTCACCCGGCAGGAAAGACCACTCACCGCGCAGCGCAAGATTGCGCGCATATGTCTGATGAATCCAGGCATCGTCGAGCGGAAAGCCGACCTGGGTCTTCTGAGCGCTCCACAAGAGATAAGCGCCGAGCGATAGAGCTGCCACCAGCCCAAGAATGAGGATTGAGCGAATCGGGAATCCGGTCTTCATCGCGGATTCCGTCCAGGTATGCAGGAACGGAGCGAGGTCTCGGGATAGATGAAGCGGAAGAAATGCACATCCCCGTCGCTGCGCAAATATTTCAGCCCGGAAAGGTCTTTGGGATGTTGATAGAGATCGTTCAATCCTGCTGGATGGTTGTGCTCGAGGATCAAATAAGCCGGGCGGTATCGGTTAGCCACAGCGAGCAAGGTGGTTTCGTCTCCATCCGGAATAACGATGGATGAACGTCCGGTGGCAACGAAGTAACCAGGTGGATTATTCACCATCACCACATCCGCGGGGTCCATCCCCTCTTTAGACAGAGAGGCATCCGCAAGGCGGTAAACGCTCTCTGCCTGACCCCAGACAGGCTGCGCAGCATCCGGTCCGATCACCAGGTTGTGATAAACGACGGCGGTGAAGAAGATCGCGAGAGCAACCAGTTCGGCCGGGAAGACCAGCCAGGACGTGCTCTCTGCCCACCTGCGCTTGCGCACACCCCACTGGATGAAGGGCTCTATGCCGGCGGCAGAGAGGGCCCATATCAACGGCTGGAGAGCGGCGCCCGAATGGAAGAAACCACCGCGCGCACCTGCGAAGGGGAACACCAGCGTCATCACCGCCAGCACCAGAAACCAAGCCAGGGCACCCACCCGCACGCGAAAATCCGAACGATAACGCAAGAGGCCAAAGATCAGCAGCGGTAGAAGGAATATTTCCGCCTGAACGCCCAAAAAAGTCTTCAAATTGGCAAGCAAAGCATCCCAACGGACTTTGAGAATGGCTCCCAGGCCGGAGGCCAGCCACGCCTGGGCAGTCACCTGGGTGGAAGGATAGGCGTAAAGTTGATCATAGCGGGTTAGCCACAACGCCGTTCCACCGCCTGGCGGAAGAAGCGAGCCAAAGTTGGACCAGTTGCGCGCCAGCCAGGGAGCGGCAATCAACAGATAACCAACCAGGACCGCCGGCAGGGCGAGAACAAGCGGGTATGACCGGCCTGAGCTGTGGTCCTTAACTTCTTCCGATAACGTCAACCTTTTTTCACGCCCGACCGTCCATTTCTGGTACAACACGAGTGCCAGGCCTAACGCCAGCCAAAGAAGACCGTCCGCGCGGGTCATGTGCATCAAACCGGCGATCAGGCCAATAGCCAGTGCGAGCAAAATCGCATGACCCCGCGCGGATTGGTCTGCGCGTGCCTGGCGGCGCATCGCAGCGGCCACCTGTAAAAAAAGCGCGCCTTCCAGCATGAAAAGACCGAATGTTTCCGTAATGGATAAGTATGGGAAATAAAAGCCTGAGACTGCCGCTAAGAGACCAGCGGTAACAGCCACACGTTTTTTGCCGCTGAGGTCAAACGCCAACCAGGCGGTCAGTGCTGCAACAACGCCTGCCACAAGAATGAAAGGGATTCTGGCCAGCGCGAAAGCCGCTTCACCCCCCAACGCCATGCCAGCGGCGGCCAGGAAAGAGGCCAGCGGCATCCAGTAGGTAAAAGCCGGATGAGGCAATCCAGGGGGATCATCCAGATAATTCCAGAGAAAAGGCTCACTGAAGCCATAACCAGTGGCTATGCGCAAACCGCCGGAATAATAGTATTCCGCATCCATGTATCCGGGATTGGCCTGCCAGTGGGATCCAACCCACGTAGCCAGGATGCCCAACACGCCCAACAGCAGATACCAGCGCAGCTTCATGGCCCTCTGACGAAAGTGTATATCTCCAGATCGTTGAAGACCTGCCTGTCCGCCAGCGTAAAGCGCTCCTCGAGCCAGGTCAATGCCGGATCATTCGCCTGCCCGGTTGATTTGTACTCTTCGATGGCCTCACGGAAGACCACGAAAAATACCCGTTTGGCATCCCCCACCACGGATGGAAGGTCGACGGCGGGGAAAATGCCCACGGCGGCCTGGGTGGCGGGCGCCAAAGTATCGTTGTGTGAACCAGGCGGGTCCGGCAGGAAGGTTTGCGCTATCCCGGGCGCGTAATAGGCGCTTGGGAAGTAGCTCAGCTTGTTTTCGTGCACCACCCGGTCGCTGGCTGTGACGCGTTCTGCCAAACTGGCCATCGCCGGCTGGAAAGGCGAGCGCGGAAACGAATCGAAGCGGTACAAGGCCGGCAGCGAAGCGAGCGACAACGCCACGAAAGCACCCCCGGCGATCCATCCGACTGCCCGAACACGCGCCTGCGAGACCACTCGCGATAGTAGCAGGTAATAAGCCAGCATGGAAGGCATGAAGGCGCGGGGAGCGAATATTGAGCGCATCAAATAGGAGGCAATGAAAAGCAGAAATGGCGGGATTAACGCTAAGGTTGCCAGCAGCAGGAAGCCATCGTCGCGCCAGCGGTTACGCAGCGCTTCCCATGCGGTCAGAGTGACCAGTAGCAGGGTGATAAAAGCCGCTATGGAGAGCAAGGCCGGCGGCAGGGGTAGATTGGCATGCGCTTCGATCAATCCTTGCAGTATGTCCACCACGCCTGGGCGCAATGTCCAGAAGGCGCGCTCGATTTTGGCTACCTGAGCGGGGACCTTCATCAGCCAGGGCAGAGACAGCAGGGCCACGATAACGCCCGCGCCTGCCAGCCGGAGAAGCTGTCCCCAGCGCCGCTTCAACGCCAGGAACACTCCTGGCGCCGCCAGGGTGAACACCGCCAGGTTGTGCGTGTACATGGCCGCCGTGGCGCACAGCACCAGACCACTCCAATCATAAATCTTCCTTTTCAGAGAAGCTCTGCTTGTAAAGTAAATGCGGCTGAAAAAGGTAACATAACCCAGGCTACACAGCGACAGTAGAGCGTACATGCGCAATTCCTGGGCATGATAGACCTGAAATGATGACACGGCGGCAAAAATCGCCGCCCATATCCCTGCCTTGGAGTCGATCAGACTGGAAGCCAGGCGCCATACGAGAGCCACAATTCCCAGGCTGATCAGCACATTGAGGGAACGTAGTGCTACGAGGCTCTGTCCAAATAGATCCATCCAATAATGCAATAAAAAATAATACAGCGGCGGCATCGTATCGGCGGCTGTGCCTGCCACGATACGTCCCAATGATTGGCGTGATAGAAAGATGCTGAAAGCGTCGTCGTACCAGATGCCGCGGCTGGGAAGGTAAAGCACGCGTAAAACCAGGGCGGGCAGGAAAATAACCGCCGGCCAAAGCATTTGCTTGCTCTTGAGAAAGATCCGCCCCCGTAGCACGCCTTTACCTACTGCACTTTCCGCCCTTCGATTTCGAGAAGCTGCTCGTACAGGAGCTTTGGCGGCCGCACCAGCCACCAGCGCACCCACCATAATCCTAACAAACATAGGATCGGGATCGGCAGATACATCACCGCCGCCTCCTCATTGCCTTTCACCGTCGCCAGAAACAGCGCCCATTGACCGACAACCAGCAGCAAAGCCAGCAACCATTCCAAGACCCGTCCGGCTCTACCCCACCGCTCCTGCCAGGCGCTGAATAGCATGAAGACGACCGGCAGCAAAGCCACGTAATGGGGGGTTGCCGTGCGCGGAGCAACAATATTGGTAACGACCAGGGTCATCATGGCAGTCCACAGGAACGAATTCGCATCACGGCCCCACACCCGCACCCACTCGTATAATAGATAAAGACCGAATAATGCATAAAGGAATAGCGATACCGGTTTGCCAATGCCCGGCATGGCATTGGCCACCACCGAGACGACCGAACCGATGCGCCCGGTGTATTCGGGGTAGGCCACGAGCTCGCGAAGCCACTGCAAAGGCCAATCCGGAATCAACGCCAGGGTAGCCAGCATTAAGAGCCCGAAGGCTCCCAAAAAAGACAGCAACAGACGGTAGCGTTTCACTGAAAGCGCCCACAGAAGAACAAATGGGGCGAGCAGAAAGCTCATCTGAGGTTTGGAAAGCGAGAGCGCCAGAAGGATGCCCGGTCCGAAGTCGTAACCGCGCCAGATAAAATAGACGGCCGCGGCCATCAAAAGGGCGTTCAACCCGGAGAACTGGCCCAGGATGATCGTGCGCGCGCCGTTGTACCACAACAGGCTGGCCAGGAATACGATACCAACGCCCAGGCTAGATAGCTTCCATCCGGCCATACGCAAGCTCACCACACTCAATAAAACCAGAGCAACCTCGAGCAGGGTCATCCACAAGGCGCGCGCCAGGGTGTAGTCCAGCAGACCAAACGGTCCGAAGAAGACCATCGAGAACAGTGGATAGACGAATAAGGCAGCGTCCTCATTCCTGGACGGATCGGCCGGCCGGCCATAAATCATTTGCTGCGCCGCCTTGCCAACCTGCGGATCATAAGGGCTCACCCCTTCCACCAGCCAGAAGTGTGCGCCATTCCAGCGTGCCAGGAAGTCGTTTCCACCCGGGTTTTGAATAGAAAAGCGGTAATTAACCCAGGTGAGGCCGGCCAGAGCCGCTAAGATAGCAACGATAAGGACTATGGGCATCCATGAAGTACGTGACCCTTGCAAGGGAAGTTCTCCTTCCAAGATGGTGAGAATTGATGAACCCATTTCATGGCAACATCAGGGGCGTGCTCCGGATTGTACATGCATTCAGATATCAGGTCAACCACACCAACCCGTTACAGTCTATAATAGACCAGGAGCTCGCAATGACACATCTTCAAATCTCTCTCATCCAGATGGATGTCTACCTGGGACAACCCCAGGAAAACTTCGAAAGAGCCGCTGCTTTTGTCGGCGAGGCGGTCCACCTTGGCAGCGATCTGGCCCTACTGCCCGAACTTTGGACGAGCGGCTACGCACTCGAGCACGCTGCCGAGCTGGCCTCCCCGCTCGGCGAAGGGACATTTCAGCGCATGGCGTCCCTGGCGCGTGAACATGCCATCGCCCTGGGCGGTTCATCCCTCGAGCTGGATAGCAGGAAGGTGTACAACACATTCGTTCTTTACGATTCAAATGGAAGCCTGCTTGCAACATATCGAAAAGTGCACCTCTTCCGCCTGATGGATGAACACCTCTGGCTCTCACCCGGAGGAACCCTCGTCAATGCAAGCCTTCCATGGGGCCGCACCGGCCTGGCTATCTGCTACGACCTGCGCTTCCCAGAGATGTTCCGTCGCTATGCCGCTGAAGGAGCTCTGCTCGTACTGATGCCCGCCGAGTGGCCGGCTTCACGCCTGGAGGCATGGCGCACTCTGCTGCGCGCACGCGCCATCGAAAACCAGCTCTTCATGGCGGGTGTCAATCGGGTGGGCGAGAGCAGAGGCGAAATTTTTGGCGGCGCCAGTGCGGTGATCGATCCGCAGGGACGCGCCATCACTGAAGGGGGAGACCAGGAAGCCCTGTTTACCGCTGAGCTCGATCTGGACGAGGTCGAACGAACCCGAAAGCGCATCCCCATCCTTCAGGACAGACGCCTGGATCTTTACGGCTGAGCTCCAATGGATTGTTAACGTCCGTACAGGACCGAATGATTGTCCTGGTAGAGTAATTTCCAACCAGCGGCTGGCAGCAGACGGACAAGCGGCTGATCTGGCTCGAGAAGCACCAGGCGCACACCCCAACGCTCCAGAATGGCCTGCCAGCCCGAATCGCCCGCGACCACTCGGACCCATTGGCCGATGATCTCATCGTTGTAAAGATCGGTGCGACCATCCAGGAAGACCGGATAATCGCGCAGCCACCAAATCAGATAGCCGCCCCAATTGTAACTGTTGAAAAGCCTGCCCGCTGGGTGGTTGGCGCGCACCCACTCCACCGCGCCCTGGGGATACAACTCGGAAATTGCTTTATTGATGAAGGATGATGAATTGGCTAGATAGAGCTTTTCACCGGCAGCCGCCGCCAGGATCACTAAAATCAGTACATTTACCGATCGCTGCAGCGCAGGTTTCACTTTCAGTGGCCGCGGTTTGAATATCGAGCGCCAGCTAATGGGCAGGTATGGCAGGACGCGGCTCCACCACGTCTGGAGAGCCGGCCACAGGTGGCGCGAGAGGATCGGAGCGGTGGCCAAAGCAAATGGACCAAAATTCCGCCGGGCCATCAGAGCCAGATAGGCAAACAGACCGAGAACCGCCAGGTCGCTTCCATCCAATCGCCGCGCGGAGAAGCCGACCGCTGCCAAGGTCAGCAGCAACATCCAGATAAAGGGCTGCTGGGCAAGCTCGTGGAAGTTCGGTGAAGCCCATTCAGAGATCAGGTTTTGAAGTGCATTGACCTCCACGGTGCGAAACGGCACCAGCCAGGTCTGCAGGCCATTCGGATTGAGCAGCACCGCCAGACTGGCTCCCAATGTCCATACCAGGAGGCGGAGGATGCGCTTCCACGACAACACATCCTCGTCCTGGTAAGCAAGCAGATGATTCAGCAGCTCGCCGGATAGGAACGCGCCGATTAAAAGCAGGCCTAACACGTATCCGGCGTGCAGATTGGACCATAATGCGAAAACTGGCACCAATGCCCACAGCCGATCAGCCCGTTTCCATTTATAAAGATATAAGAGATATCCCACCAGAGCGAAGAGCACAAGGCTCCCTAATTGCGGACGTGGGGACCACACCAGGGCAGCTACCAATGTTGCCAGCAGGATGATGAAAGCCCGCAAAATCGGCGGCCCAAGGAGTTGCTGGTATACCAGGAACATGCTCAGGGTCGCCAGTGAAGCCACCAGAACCCCCAGACCCACATAACCGCCCCAATGGAATACCAGGTACATCCCCACCTGCGCCAGCCAGGAGTGATTTGTCCAGGCGGCTCCGGCCCGGGTGTAGGAAAAATCATCCTGCAGGACGATCCGGCCGGACGAGACGGTCTGCTCGCCGGCCCGCAGGTGCCACCACATATCACTGTCCACAGCCGTGCGGGCAGCCATGGCGAAAACCAAAATCATCGCTGCGCCAAGAATGAAGCCAGAGCCGGTAGACCGGGATGGAACAGGCTCAGAAATGGACCGGGTGGACATCAATGGTTCTCAATGAATCAAAAATACAGGCCTCTCCACACGCATGTCTCAAGGCGTTGCAAGCCCTAGACCAATTTCCTCCGGCTGGATGGACTTCGAGAGATGGTAATAAATCCGATAATCACCGATTAGCTTCTCGTCCCATTGCACGCCTGCACGGCTGAACGCCGATCGCAAGTAAGAGTCGAGCGACCCACGGTTGATGGTGATGTAGGCCACCTTCGAACTGCTCTTCACGATCTGATCGTAGGGCGCGTAACGGTCGTCGCGCGGTGTATAGCTTAGATCGAGATGATAGGGCAGCCGGGGTACGAAGATCAGGCGTTCCTGGCTCAAGAAGGCGAGTGGGTAAGCCACCCAATAATTGCTGAAACCTCGCGTTTCGCCCTGGGTATCTAAGAAATCAATCAACTGCTGATCGTAACGGTGATCCACAACCGTGTTTAGATCGAATTGAGTGGTTATGCCCGGAGGCAGCCGCAAGGCGCATTGGATAATCCCGATGCCGTTGAAAGCCATCACAAAAACCACTACCGCCCAACGCCATATTTCTTTGGGGAACGGGTATGTGCGGATCGCATCCCCGGCGAACAGCGCCAGGGGCAGGGCCAGGGGGAGAAAATAGCGCCCCGAAGGATCGTTGCCAAAGGGTGTGAGTATGAAGGCGGCAGCCAGCACCCCGATCATGGCGATCAGCATCCAGGAAAACTGTCGCTCTGGCCGGCCTAATCTGCGCAGTTTACGCGCCGTCAGGTTGATGACAGCAGCCCAAAAAAGGAGGATGAACGGGATTAATGGCAGCGCCAGCCAGCGCACTTCCCAAGGTGGGCGCAAACCAAGGGTGGCCGTACCACCCAACAGGACGAAATTGAGCAAACGCCCGATGACCTGCTCGAAATAGGGACTTTGAGAGATGTTCACCGCTCCTCCGCCGGTTTCAAAGAGCAGCTCAGCAATTCCGTGGTGAAGTGCGTAATTCCAGAGCGGGAAGGCGCCGATGGCAAAACCGACCAATCCCAGGAAAATTAGCCTGATCAATAAGCGCCATGGAATATGCGTTCGATTCTGCCAATACCGGACGATTATCAGACCAGCAGCCGGCAGGGTGTAGACCAGGGTGATAGCCAGCGCCCACAAGCCTAAGCCCGCAAATACCGACCATAAAAAAACCGGGATCATTATTGAGAAGGTGGAAGGAGCAGCATTAACATGAGTGGTCTGGATATCTGCTGAAAAATAAAAGCTATAATTGGCTATGCGCAACGCGCATAACAAAATCAAATTGCCAAGCAGCAGCGCCTCACCATACCCGCCCAGGCTGACCGTCGTGTAAAGCGCCACATTTACAACCGGCACCGCCAGCAACAGAACCGCGATCATCCCGCTGCGTGGAGAGCCAAATATGGCTTTCCCCAGCAGATATGTGGTCCATAACGTGCCCAAATACAACACCGCCTGCACCAGACGGATCACCCATATCTGCTGCCCAAAAATGGCAAACCCCCCTGCTACCAGGAACGCATCCAGACTACCCATGTATGTCTGACCATAGAAGAAAACCGGCCTCTCCCCCTGCAGAATGTGGCGGGCCATGAGCGCGACAATCGCTTCGTCGGCGTTAAAGGGCACCCGATCAGTGATAACCGGTATCGCCTTCACCGCCATCGCCAGCGCGAAAGCCAGCAAAAGGCCCGCCACCTCCGGGTTGAGTCGGTGCCGGACAAATCGGAAAATGGCTCTCATTTCGTCATTCGTCCTGGAAAGCAGCGTATATAATATTTTAGCCGGGATCGGTTAGAAAACAAACGCGAAATCTAACCGGGAAGAGTGGTCATGATTTTGAAGCGTTTCAGCATCTGGGATCGCCTCTTTGCCGTGCTGCTGGTCGCCTCCAGTCTGTTCTATTTCTGGGGTTTGAAAGCGGTGCCTTTCCACCCCGATGAAAGCACCCAGCTATTCATGAGCGCAGATTTCGAGGCATTATTGACCCGCCCCCTGACGCTGGTATGGCAGCCTGGTGAGGACGGAGATCTGCGCCAGCGTTACCGGTTGCTGGACGCACCCCTGACGCGCTACCTGATCGGTGCAGGCCGGATGGCTACCGGCCAGCCGGCGCTGGCTATGGATTGGGATTGGTCGTTGGGCTGGAAAGAAAATAGCATGGCAGGCGCGGTGCCGACGCCATCTCAACTGGACGCCGCCCGATTCGCAGTCGCATCCCTGTTTCCTTTGACGCTCTTGTTCACCTATCTGACCGGAAAGGCCCTGGTCGGCGGACCTGCCGGCCTGTTGGCCGCGCTCCTGACCGCCACCAACGCTCTGATTCTGCTGCACACGCGCCGCGCAATGGCAGAAAGCGCACTCATCTTTGGCGTCACGCTCACAATTTGGGCGCTTTCTCGCACCAAAAGCCCCGGCTGGCTCATCGGCCTGGCGCTGGCGCTGGCTTTCAACGCCAAACAATCGGCCGCAGGGTTGCTCCCGGCAGGCATCCTTGCGTTGGCCTGGGCCTCGCCCCCTGCGAAAAATCGGATTTGTTGGGCCAGTGAGCGCTGGGCGGGATTTCTGGGCGTTTTCTTTCTGGTGACCGCAGTCCTCAATCCCTTTTTGTGGTCCGATCCAATCCCGGCGGCTCTGGACGCGCTTCGCCTGCGTCAGTCATTCACTCAGAGTCAGTACGACACGATCGGCAGCATCGCTCCGAATCAGTTGTTATCCACACCAGTGGATCGCGGACTGGCTTTAATCGCCAACCTTTACTTCACTCCCCCAGCCATAGCCGATGTGGGGAATTACGTGGAAGAAACGGCTGTTTCAGCCGAGCTTTACCTTTCCAATCCCATCAACGATCTCTTGCGCAGCTCGCTCGGCGGGAGCCTGGTCTTTTTTCTCACCCTTTTCGGGGTCGCCGTATATATATTAGAGGCGTTCTTCGGTCAAAGGGAAAGACTCCGCCAGGCCGTCGTCGTGGTGGCTGCCGTGCTGTCCCAATTCGCCCTCCTGGCTGCCACCATACCCGTTCCATTCCAGCGCTATGCGATGCCGCTGGTTCCGTTCGCCTGTCTGTTTTCCGCAATTGGCATCGACCGTTTGGTTCGTCTGGCGGCAAGAGCTGCGGCCAGGCTGCCCCTTGGCAGCGGCCATAAACCGGAATAAAAATTCAGGAGGCGGTTGCCCGCCTCCTGAATTTTCGATTACTGGGCTACAGCAGCCCTCTCCTCGGCCACTTCCAATTCGGGGGCTGGTTTCTTACTCTGGAATATGCCCCAGATCAGGCCGGCGGCTAGGACTACAATGGTGAGCACCCGCCCCACACTGATGCCAGAGGCCTGCACGATGATCGGCGCGGTGATCAGACTGACAAGATTTACCACCTTGATCATCGGGTTCAGCGCTGGCCCGGCGGTATCTTTCAGCGGGTCGCCCACAGTATCGCCTACCACGCTGGCTTTGTGGCGTTCGGAACCCTTGCCGGTATTTGCAACCAGGTCTCGCGGCTCGTCTTCGATGGATTTCTTGGCGTTGTCCCAGGCACCGCCGGCGTTCGCCATGAATACGGCCAGGAGTTGCCCGCTCAAAATCACCCCGGCAAGGAAGCCGCCCAACGCCTCAACCTGCAGGATCAGCCCAACCAGCAGGGGCAAGGTGATCGCTATGGTCGCCAGGGGGATGAGCTCTTTTTGCGCCGAACGAGTGGAAATGCCGACCACGCGCGCGTAATCCGGCTCGACCAACCCCTCCATCAAACCTGGAATGCGGAACTGGTGGCGCACTTCTTCGACGATTTGACCGGCAGCGCGTGCCACGGCGCGGATGGACAGCGAGCTGAACAGCCATGGCAGCGCTCCACCAATCAACAGACCGATGAACACCTTCGTGTCGGAAACGCGGATGGCATCCATCACCGGTACGCCGATCGCCTTTTGTGCCCGGCCCACATCGGTGATGAACGAGGCGAACAGGCTGACTGCCGCGATGACCGCAGATGCAATGGCCACCCCTTTGGTGATGGCCTTGGTCGTGTTTCCAACTGCATCCAGGTCAGCCATGATTTGGCGCGCGCGGAGAGTATCACGGTCGCGAAGGTCGTGCCAGACCATCTCGCCGATGCCGTTGGCGTTATCGGAAATCGGACCGTAAGAATCCATGGCGACGTTGTTACCGGTATGACTGAGCATGCCGATGCCGATCATAGCCACGGCGTAGAGCACGTAAAGGGCGCCGTTGCTGCTGTACAGCATCAATCCAATGATGAAGCTGACCACGATGACCATGAGGGCCCACACGCTGGATTCCATGCCAACCGAAAGCCCGGAAAGGATCGTCGTCGCTGGACCGGTGCGGGTCGCCTTGACAATCTCCTGGACAGGCGACTTTCTTGTAGACGTGAAGTATGAGGTCAGCGGATTGAAAGCCACTGCCAAACCGACGCCGGTGGCGGTCAGAAGCGCCAAACGCCAATCCCCTGCGTAAAATATGGCCACAATGAACGCCCAAAAGATGGTGTTCACGCTGGAGACCTCATACGACCGGAACATCGCTTCTTCGGCATCATGGGCGCGCAGGAACTTGAGCGGGAAATGTTCCCATATGGGCACCGTGAAGGTGCCGAGAATCGAGCTGATGACGCCGATGCCGCGGATGATCAATGGATACACGATCCACTTGAGCGCGTGGTTGGGGTCCACGGAGACCAGAGCGAGGCCAAGGATTAGAGCCGAGACAATGGTGACTTCATAACTTTCGAAGATGTCGGCGGCCATGCCGGCGCAGTCGCCTACGTTGTCGCCCACCAGATCGGCCACTACCGCAGCGTTGCGAGGATCATCTTCGGGGATATCCTTCTCAACTTTGCCAACCAGGTCCGCGCCAACGTCGGCCGCCTTGGTATAAATGCCGCCGCCGACGCGCATGAACAGCGCCAGGAGAGTGCCGCCAAAACCAAAGCCCAGCAAAGCATCCGGCGCCGCCTTACCGAAGACGATAAAGATGATTGTCCCACCCATCAAGCCAAGGCCGTCGGTGAGCATTCCGGTGATGGTGCCCGCGTAGTAGGCGATCGAAAGCGCTTCGGTAAATCCGCGTCGCGAAGCGGCAGCAGCGCGGACGTTGGCCTGGATGGCCATGCGCATACCGAGCTGGCCTACCAGCAAGGAAAAAGTCGCGCCCATAATGAACGCGATCGTGCGGCCTACCGCAATGATGATCTGCGTGTTATTTGGAAATTCCTCTAACGCCTCTTGGCTGGGCGGCACGATATACACGCTCAGGAAGAGGGCGATGGTCAGCAGGCCGATGGCGGGAAGGATGGTTTTTAACTGCCGGGTGAGATAGCTCTCGGCACCGGTGCGGATGGCATTCCACACTTCCTGCATTTTCTGGCTACCTTTATCTTTACGCAGCACGTTGCCGCGCAAGAGCCAGGCGTACAGCAGGCTTATGAACGCAGTGACAAGCACACCGAGGATGGCAATTTGCTCAAAATCGTTGAGCCCATGCCTGGCGAGTCCTAGAAGGTTCATATTCCCTCCGCTATTGGATTTATTTAAGAGTTAAAAAATGAAAAACCCCACCGTTTTCTGCCCCATCTCTTCGCCATTCTGAAAGGCGCATCCGTAGATTTGTATTCCTGGAGGCAGATTGGCTAAAACCCCATTATTGTACTTATGGCCGATAAAAAAGTCAATTACAAACGGCCAGATTAGCGTTTGATTAGAAATGATGGAAGGTATTGACTTTCAACCTCGAATTATTGTATAGTGTTATGCGGCCATCTTGGGCTGTGGGAGAGAACGACCCAAGGTGACTTATTGTTGTCTTTATGGGATGCAGTGTATGCACTTGCCTTCAGGCAGCTCTCCCAAACAATGCAATATTGCGACAAGTAAATGCCGTCCAGCTTGAGGAGATACGGATGATCCGTGTATCTGGCCTGACCAAAGACTATGGTCCTCGCCGAGCGATCGAAGACCTGTCCTTCGATGCGGTCAAAGGCGAAATTTTGGGTTTTCTGGGCCCAAATGGGGCCGGCAAGACCACCACCATGCGCATTCTTACCGGGTACATGCCGCCCACCTCAGGAAAGGCAGAGGTGGGAGGTTACGATGTCGTGGAGCAGTCCCTGGAGGTGCGACGCATCGTCGGCTACCTGCCAGAGACAGTGCCGCTTTATCCGGACATGACTGTGTTCGAATACCTCAAATTTATGGGGGATTTGCGCAAAGTGCCGAACGTAGAAGATCGGGTGGACGAAGTCCTGGAACTGGTCCACATGGAAGAGCGATCCGATGGCTACATCGGGAATCTGTCCAAGGGTATGCGTCAGCGCGTTGGTCTCGCTCAGGCCTTGCTCCACAAACCTGACGTCCTGATCCTGGACGAGCCCACCATTGGCCTGGATCCGGCTCAGATCATCGAGGTGCGCAACATGATCCGTGAAATTGGTAAAGAGCGCACCGTATTGCTGTCCACCCACATCTTATCGGAGGCTCAGCAGGTGTGCAACCGGGTGCTGATCATCAACAAAGGCCACATCGTGGCTGAAGACAGCCCCGATCGTTTGCAAATGCGCCTGACCGGAGCTCAACACGTCGTGTTGAAAGTGCGGGGAGAACCCGAAGGCCTGCTGCCGGTCATTTCGAAGGTTCCGGGTGTATTGAAAGTCACCCAACTCAACGGGGATTCCCTCGAGTTCGAATCCTCAGCTGGGCGGGATGCACGCCCGGACGTGGCCCGGGCGGTTATCGAGGCCGGCTACGATCTGCTGGACTTGCACGCCGCCACCCTGAGCCTGGAGGAGATATTCTTGCAGCTCACCCGAGACGAGCCGTCATCTATCGCGGTGGAAGAAGAGGCATAACCATTTTGCTCCCCTTGCGGGGAGGAGATAGAAAATGCGCAATATCTGGATCATCGCCCGAAGAGAGTTCAACCATTATTTCGTCAGTCCAATCGCCTACATCGTTGCCTTCATAATCCTGTTGATCTTGGGGATCATCTTTTACGCCAATGTTATTGCCGCCGCAGCACAACAATTCGCCCCTAACGTTCAGATCGTCATCGGCCCACTGATGACTCTGTTCCTGTTTTCTACTCCGGCAATCACCATGCGTTTGCTGGCCGAAGAACAACGTTCGGGGACGCTGGAGTTGTTGCTCACATCCCCGGTTCGTGATTGGGAGTTGGTGGTCGGTAAATGGCTGGGGGCCGTTTTGTTCTTGCTCACCATCCTGGTGGTTTCCCTGGTGTTTCCGCTCATCCTAAACCGTATGATACAACCCGGCATAGACCAGGGTATGCTGATCGCGGGTTATCTCGGCATGCTGCTGTTATCGATGGCCTTGACTGCGATCGGTGTGGCAGTCTCATCGTTCTTCAGCAATCAAATAGCGGCGTTTTTTATGGGGTTAGGCATCTTGCTCATCTTCTGGCTGATCGGATTTCCCGCCCAGGCGATGGGCGCAGGAGGCGGGCAGCTCCTCACTTATCTGGATATGAGCCAGCATTTTTACAATTCCTTTTACACCGGATTGATCCAGTTGCAGGATATTGTTTATTACCTCAGTCTCACTGCATTGGGGCTTTTCATAGGCAGCCTCTCCGTTGAGATGCGGAGGTGGCGATGAACACCTCGTTGCGACGGTTCGCTCCAATTGGGCTATACCTGGCACTGGCAGCCGCTCTGGTCACCGGCGGGCTGTACATCGTCCAGCATGAATTCAGCCTGTATGTTCAAATCGGTCTGGCGGTAATCGTCCTTGGCCTGGCCCTGTTCGTGCTGTTCGATCCGCAGCGCACCCGTGAGGCGATCACCGGGCGGCAGGCCCGCTATGGCAGCAACGCGTTGGTCATGCTGATCGCCTTCCTCGGTATCCTGATTGTCATTAATTACGTAGCTTATAAGAATCCGGTCCGATGGGATCTAACTCAGGACCAATCTCACACTCTGGCGCCCGAGACAATCAGCCTGCTCAAGAAACTGCCGGATAAAGTAACTGCCCAGGCATTCTTCACCAGCCGCACCTCTCCAGATAGCGCCAAGACGCTGTTGGATAACTTCAAATACAACTCCAACGGTAAATTCGATTATACGTTCATCGATCCTGAGGCAAATCCGATCGCTGCTCAGCAGGCGAAGGTGACAACCGATGGAACCATCGTACTCCAGATGAACGGGCGCATGGAACAGGTGACCTTTGCCGATGAGCAGGAACTCGACACCGCGCTTATCCGATTGACCAACCCGGGTACGCGGGTGGTCTACTTCCTCACCGGTCATGGGGAGGACGACCCGAGTGGGTCGGGGAACACAGCCTATTCGCGCGTCAAGTCCACGCTCGAAGCGAAGAGTTACACGGTTAAGAGCCTCAATCTGCTGGTTGATCCGACCATACCGAAAGATGCTCTGGCCATCATCATCGCCGGTCCCAGAAAACCGTTATCGGAAAAGGAAGTTCAAATTCTGCAGGATTACCAATCGAAGGGTGGGGCATTGGTCGTTATGGAGGAACCCCTGCCGGTTACCGATTTCGGTGATGCAGCAGATCCGTTGGCCGATTATCTGGACAAAACCTGGGGGATATCCCTGGACAAAGACATCATCATCGATCTGGCTGTCCAGCCTCCGACTGCGGCGGTAGCTGCCCAGTACGGTAACTCAACCATCACCCAGAAGCTGCAAGGACTGGTAACCGTATTCCCTACGGCTCGCAGTTTGACCACCCATTCCGTTTCCCAAGATATTTCTACGACCGATCTGGTAAAAACCTCGAACCGTTCGTGGGGAGAGACGAATTTCCAGGACCTGGCCGCCAACCAGGTATCGCCCAATCAGGGGCAGGACCTGCTGGGCCCGGTGACGGTAGCGGTATCCGCCACGGATACTAAGACAAAGGCCCGGCTGGTCGTCATCGGCGATTCTGACTTCGCCACCGACACCTATTTCGACCAATATGGCAACGGCGACTTTCTGATCAACTCGATCGACTGGGCGGCTTCACAGGACAATTTGATCAACCTGACACCAAAGAATACGACCCAGCGTATCATGCTGCCGCCAACGCGCACCAGTATAGGCCTTGTGCTGCTGGTTTCTGTCTTCGTACTCCCCGGATTGGTGGTAGTCTCGGGCGTTACCACCTGGTTGCAACGCCGCCGCAAAGGATGATCTATGATCAGGCGTAATACCTGGGTTCTTCTCGGCGTCTTTATTATTGTAGCGGCCGGGGCATTCTTCTTTCAAAGAATGCAACAGAAAAAGGCTGAGGCACAGCCGACGGCCACGCCGGCTTACACCACGCTGATCGATTTTGGCACCCACAAAATCTTGCGTGTATCGATCAACGATGACACCGGCCGCAGCATCATCCTGACGCAAGACAGTCAGGGCAACTATACACCCAGCCCGGAAGAGTACAGTCATCTGAATGCTGACACGGTAAGCAACGCGATGGTAGAAATTCGTGGGTTGAATGTGCTCAATTCCCTGGAGACGGTGCCAGCGCTGAATGTTATCGGCCTGGAGAAGCCCCATTACACCATCCACATAACCCTGGACGACGGCGCAGGTTACGTGCTTCAGATAGGCGACAAAACCCCGACCGGCGCGGGATATTATGTTTCGGTGGATGGCAAATCGCCGGTCGTCGTGGATGGCACCGGTTTGAGCGCAATCATCGACCTGCTAACACCCCCTACGCCCACGCCATCCCCGACAGGAGGTACGCCCTCGCCGACGACAAGCTCTGCGACGGGTACGACGGCAACCAATTCGCCAGATAAGCCCGTTGGTACGACACCAGCCACAACGCCGGTCGCGAGCGATACACCGACCCCGCAATCAGGAGGATGATTTTCTCCAGGAAAATAATCACCGTAAACTCGGATAGGAGGCAATTAAAATTATGAAAGAATTTCTCATAGAAATTTAATGCTCAATGATCCAGGAGGTATTGATTTTTTCCTTAAAAAAGAGTATTCTGGATAAGAATGTACGACAAAGTAGCATCAAAAACTATGCGAAGTTTGCAGATTGTTTGATACATACGGTGTGCTGCGAGCACAGCGTTGAAATGAAACCGGATGAGGATTTAGTATCTTATGATGGATGATGTTTTGATTAACGTTGAAGAGGAAGAGGAGGAGGAATACCCAGCCATCGCCCATCTCATTGAGCTTGGGCGACAAAAAGGCTATGTCACCATTGATGACATTCTACACTTCTTCCCAGAAGCCGAACAGGATGTTGAGCAGCTAGAAGAGGCCTTCGCCGCTTTGATCAGCGCCGGTATCCCTTACTTGGAGGATTCGACGGCGATCGAAGAGCCTACGGAAGAGGAGCTGGTCTCCGAAGAAGAAGAAACTGAGGAGCCTGTTCGCGAGTTAACCCTGGATGACCTGGCGAATATCGACACCGATGACACCATCGGCCTGTATTTGAAAGAGGTCAGCCGGGTGCCCCTGCTTACCGCCGAGGAAGAAGTGGAGCTAGCCCAGCGTATCGAACGCGGCCGCATGGCTCGCGAAGAGCTGGCCCGCGGCAATGTCAGCCCTCGTCGGAGACAGGAACTGCGCCGCTTGATCGAAGACGGTTGGGCTGCCCGCGAGCACCTGATCACCGCCAACTCGCGCCTGGTGATCAGTGTGGCCAAGAAGTATATGGGCCGCGGCGTTCCTTTCCTTGACCTGATTCAAGAGGGCAACATCGGCCTGATCCGTGCCACAAAGAAGTTCGATTACCGGCGCGGACACAAGTTCAGCACCTATGCGACCTGGTGGATCCGCCAGGCGGTAACCCGCGCCATCGCAGACCAGGGGCGAACGATCCGGGTACCCGTACATATGGGCGACCAGATTAACAAGCTCCTGCGGGTCCAGCATCAGCTTACCCAGCGGCTGGGTCGCGATCCTTCAGTCGAAGAGCTGGCTGACGCCCTGGACGTGCCGCCCAAGAAAGTGGAAAACATGATCCAGGTCGCGCGGCGACCGCTTTCCCTGGAGACGCCTACGGACGATGAGGAGGACTCCGTCCTGGGAGACTTCATCGAAGACGAGGAAGCTCCCCCTCCAGACGACACAGCCACCTATAACTTGCTGCGCGAACATCTGGAGGAGGTGCTGAACACCCTCCCGCCTCGTGAAGTGCGTATCCTCCAGCTTCGCTACGGACTGCTGGACGGCCAGGCCTATACCCTAGAGGAAGTCGGTCGAAAGATGGGCGTCACCCGAGAACGCGTGCGCCAAATCGAGGCACAGGCGCTCAGCCGGTTGCGACATCCTTCGATCCGACGCAAACTGCGTGATTACCTGGGTGAGTGATCATCTGGGAGTATTCTCCTCGGCAACGTGCGGCGCTTTGTTTCAACGCGCCGCACGTTTCTTTTTCACTGTAGAATCTGGCATAACCCCTGCACCCCTTTCGATACTGTTAGTTTCTGGAGGATGCACTTGCTATATCAACCGGTTTAAGGCATACTAACCGGGGACTGCGCTAATTGCGAAGCCGAATCCCATACCGGCAAGCTCAGTATCGGCTTCCAAGGCTTTGCCCATTTCATAAGGCGCAGCAGGTCAAGGGAGACCTTTTATCATGACCAGTGTACCTCTTCGCTTATACAACCGCGAGATCGAAAACTTGATCGATCGCGGGCAATTCGAAGAAGCAATCGCTCACTGCCTCCACATCCTGCAGATTTATCCCAAACACGTCGCTACCTACCGCTTGCTGGGAAAAGCATTCCTGGAGAGTCAGCGGTACACAGAAGCTGCGGATATCTTCCAACGCGTCCTTTCCACATTTCCTGATGATTTCATCGCCCATATTGGGATGAGCATCATCCGCGAGGATGAAGGCAACCTGGACGCAGCCATCTGGCATATGGAACGGGCCATGGAGGTGCAACCCTCCAACCATGCCGTTCAGGATGAGCTGCGGCGCCTGTACGGGAGGCGAGACGGGGTTGAACCTCCACGGGTGCGCATCACCCGGGGCGCTCTGGTGCGCATGTATGCGCGCGGTAACCTTTACCGGCAGGCGATTGCAGAAGCTAAAGCCGCCCTCGCCGAAGATCCTAACCGCCCTGATTTGAAGATCCTCCTGGCAAAGCTATACTTTCAAAACGGGCAGCGTATCGAAGCCGTCGAGACGTGCAGCGAGATCCTTAACAAGTTCCCATACTGCTACGATGCCAATCGCATTTTGACACAGGTGCTGCCGGGCACCAGCCGTGCTGAGGACGCAGAGGTATACTTGCAGCGGGTGTGTTCCCTGGATCCTTATGCTGCCTTGACCTCCCCAACCTCGCCAAATCCAGAAAACGTCCCCGATAACGCGATCACCATCGAACGCCTGGTGTACGATGCAGAGAGCGCGCAGGTTCCCGGCCAACCTCGCTGGGCGTCTACGCTGGGGATCGATATCGGCGAAGGAGGAGCATCCTCACAGCAGGTCCCAGATTGGCTGGCATCCATCGAGAAGAGCGCTGTATCCACAGGCGAAAAACCCGCTGGCCCTCCTCCTTTCTTGGAGGAACAATTACAGCAGCCTCCAGGCGGAAAGCCAACCGAGGGCGAAAAGCCGCCATACCCCGCCAGTGAAGCGTTCGAGATCCCCGAGTGGATGCAGGCAGCGGGCTGGGCGGTGTCCGCGACACCGGCAGATGAAGCGCCTCCGCCATTGGAAGAGAGCCCAGAAGCCGGCGTGGGAGGGCTGGCGCCTGCAGATATTCCTGACTGGCTACGTGCCATGGCACCCGCCAGTACGCCAGAAGAGCAAATTCTTCCCGCCCAAGAAACGGGTCAGGAAGAGAGCCAATCAACCGCCCATTATGAGGAACAGGCCCTGCCAGAATGGTTGAAAGGGATTTCGGGAACGCCAGAGGCTGCCGGGGAAATGGCCGAAAGGAAGCCGCCTACCGATGAAATCGGTGCCTCTGGCTGGCTGGAAGAAACGCCTTCCGCGCTTGAGGATACCCAGGAGATCAAAGCTCCGGTAATGCCACAGGCTTCGACCGAAGAGATGCCCGATTGGTTGAGCGAAACGCCGGTTGAAGCTCCTCCAGCGGAGGCGGGTGAGATTCCCGCCATCCCCGCCGAATGGACGGAGGAGGCGCCGCGCGAAGAGGCTGCCCCTGCCGGCGAGGAAGACATCACGGCAGAATGGCTGAGCTCCCTGCGCGAATCATCGGCGATCGCTGGCGTAACACCCACGGACGAGACGCCGGGCGAAGATCAAATGCAAGGAACAGCAGCCAGCGAGGCCACAGAAGATACCCAGGAAATCAAGACTGCACACCCGATGCCGCTCGCGGGAATGCCGGAATGGGCGGATGAGATCGGGACTTCCGGACAGGAAGAATGGACCGCTCAAACCGGTGAAGTCGGCGAAAATCTCGACCTGCCCCTGGGCGAGGCCGCTGGCGAGCTCCCGGCCGCGGGCGATCAGGGTCAGTCGGCGGCCTGGTTAGAAGGATTGGCCGCAGTTCAAAGCGGTGCAGGAGAGCCTTTAGCTCCCGAGGTGGAAGGTGTTGAAACGCCATCTGAGTGGTTGCCTGAAGCAATGATAGAAGAAGCTGACCTGGAGGCCATGCAGCCGCCAGAGGCCATTCCGGAAGGCGAAGTCGCAGAAATCCCACCATCCCATGAAATCCCTGCGGTGGCAGAGAAGCCAGAGGCAATTCTACCGGCTGCTCCCGAGCAGAGTGAGGAAGCCGAAATCCGTGGCAAGGAAGCCGCACAATCGGCCACCGAAATACCCGCCTGGATCAAAGCCTTGACTGCGACGGAGCCGGAGGAGAGCGCCGGGCCGCCGCCGAGCGAGACGGCTCCCGAGGTGCTACCCAGTTGGATGGAAGAGATAAGCCCCGCACCAGAGGCGCCCGCTGAAGCGACGCCCATTGAAACCACAATACCCGTCATGGAAATTCCCTCATGGATTGAGGAGATCAAAGCTGCATTGCCGGAAGAAGAAGCGCCTGTTCAACCCATGACACCAGGCGAAGCGCAGCCAGCCATAGAAGAACAGGAAACGGTTGAGCCGCAAACACAGGCTAGCGCCGGTACCGTCGAATCTCCGCCCATCACGCCATGGGAAGTGGAAACAGAAGCCCCTCCTGAAATAGAGGCGGAACTTCCTGCCGGTCCCTGGGCAGCAGCTCTGATCGAGCAGGAAGGAGTTTTACCCGGCCAGGAAAAAGAGCCAGTCGCACAAATTGGAGCGGAAGAGCCAGAAGCGCCTATGGAGACTCCAACTGCCGGGGAAGACCTGAAAGGCGAGAAACCCGCTGCAGCGACTGCCGACATCGGCGAGATGCCGTACAGCCCAACCGAGGCAGTCGTAGAATTGCCGCTGGAAAGGCCGTCTGTAGAACCGGAGGCAATTGAAGAAGAGCAGGCGTCTTCCGGGCAATCCGCGGCGCCCGCAACAATCTCTGACGAGGAGATATTTCCTCCGCCAGAGAGCCCGACAGCAGAACAGGAAGCGCCGATGGAAGAATCGATCACCCCAATGGAAGAACGGGGTGAAGCCCCGCCTGAATGGGTGGTCCAACTGCTGGGAGGCGAAGAAACCACGGCGGTAGCTGCTGAAGTTCCGGGCGAAACACCCATGGCTGAAACCAACGCCGAAGTTCAGGCTGAAGAGCCTGCGCCTTCTCCTGAAGATGTGCAGACTTCTTCGCCGGAAATGGAAGAAGGGTTGCCCGGCGAGGAAATGCCGGATTGGCTGCGTGAGATTCAGGCGCAGGTCGAAGGTCGCGAAACCCAACCTGAAGCCCCGCAGGTATCCGAACCGGCAGAAAAAATCCCCGAATGGCTGGAAAGCGTACAATCTGCCGAGGAACTTCCGAGATCGGAAGAAGAAAAGCCAACTCCAAGCGGGGAAGACCTGCCCGAATGGTTACGGGTGATGGGCGCGCAAGCTGCCGGCGATGCTGCACCTCAGCCAGCCGTAGGAGAAACCGCTCACCCCATCGAGCCTCCCGCGTGGTTCCAGGAGGAGGCTCAACCCGAGATCACCTCCGAAGCACCACCACCCAGCGGGGAGGAGCTGCCAGACTGGCTGCGTGGATTGGAGCCGCCGCCTCAACCTCCCGCTGCAACAACCGGGGTAGAAACCTGGTCAGAAGCTGAGGCACAGCCAGGAACTAGCCCTTCCGAACAAACTGGGCCAGACGCTCAATGGATCGCAGAAGAACCTGGAATTCCCGGGCACGAACCCGCTGAGGTGTTCCCTGCCGGGCAGGCAGAGCCGCAGGATTTCACCATGGCCCTCGTCCTCGCACAAAGATTCCTGGCAGAAGGCAACTTGGCGGCAGCTCTCAGCGAGTATTCCAGGCTGATCGAGGCCGACCAGTTCCTGGATAACGTCATTTTCGACTTGCGGCAAAGCGTCTATCAACATCCAGACTCGCAAGAACTGTGGCAGACTCTGGGCGATGCGTACATGCACGCCGACCGGCTCCAGGATGCCCTTGAGGCCTACAGCCGGGCTGAAGAGCTGCTGCGTTAATTCTTTTCTCTGGTAAAATGCTCAATCGGGGAAAATACCCCGATTGAGTTTTAATTAAACAAGGAGGTGTGCGTGGAAAAAACATTGGTGTTGGTGAAGCCAGACGGAGTCCAGCGCGGGCTCATCGGCGAGGTCATCCAGCGTTTGGAACGCCGCGGGCTGCGCCTCGTGGCTGCTAAATTCGTGCAAATCGACAAGGAGCTGGCCGAGAAACACTATGCCATCCACAAGGGGAAACCCTTCTATCCGGGCTTGATCGAATACATCACCTCCGCTCCGGTAATGGCCATGGTATGGGAAGGACCAAACGCCGTAGCCGCCGTCCGTCAGATGATGGGCGCGACGCGACCCGTAGACGCCGCCCCTGGAACATTGCGTCACGACTTCGCCCTGGAAGTGGGGCGCAACCTGACGCATGCGTCAGACAGCCCTGAAAATGGTGAAAGCGAGGTGGCCCTGTGGTTCAGAGCAGACGAGCTGGTCTCCTGGAGGCGCGATACGGATCGCTGGATCTTCGAAAATAACGGTTAATTCAGTCAGAAAAGGGGGAACCCGTTCTTTAAGACATTGGCAAGGTAGGATTTGCTCGCTTGAGATTCCTTTGAGCGATTTGCTCGCTATTGCCGCTTTGAACTATTTGACATAAACTCAATCTCTTGCTATCATAAAGTAAAGTTTCAACAAAATAAAAATCTAACACATGGGGAAGATAAAATGCCACTACTAGGTGATCGTCTCAGAGAATTACGCGTTGACCGAAACCTGACCCTTAAGCAGGTTTCCGAAGAAACCGGATTGTCGGTTTCTTTTCTCAGCTTGGTCGAACGTGACAAAGTGTCTATCAGTGTGGACAACCTGGAACGGCTGGCGCGCTTCTACCAGGTGCGCCTGGTGCACCTATTCCAGGGCGTTGAGGATAGTTCGGTGCTGATCACGCGCAAAGCCCACCTTCAAAAGCAATTGTCGTCTGTTGAACCCAATAAATCGGCTTTTATGCTGCTGTCCTACCGGAATGGTGCTCGTATGGAGCCGCTCATGGTGCGCATCGCTCCGGGCCAGGGCGATTCGCATTACCGCACCCACGAAGGCGACATGCTGATTTACGTGCTGGAAGGGCGCATCAGACTGATTGCCGAGAAGGGCGAACCAGCCGATTTGGAAGCCGGTGATGTGGCTTATTACACGGGTTTCCCAGGAAGAAGGATCGTGAACGCCGACCAGGAAAAGCCTGCCACAATCCTGATGGTCACTGCTCCGCCCTCGGCGCTGCGCGATGATGCCTTGGATGGACGGCGCGGTCTGCTCCTGCCAGCGGAAGAGGTGTAGATACCGATCCTGAAGCTACAAGGGGTGCTTGACGGTTTCGAATCCCCGTGATAAACTATGGCCTGTTTGGGGGCGTGGTGTAGCGGTTAACATGCGGCCCTGTCAAGGCCGAGATCGCGGGTTCGAATCCCGTCGCTCCCGCCATTGAATGAAAAAGGACCTTCCCCGCGAAGGTCCTTTTTTCGAGATCGGGGCCCCCGTCAGGGGATGATATTCGAATCCCGTCGCTCCCGCCATTGAATGAGAAAGGACCTTCCCCGCGAAGGTCCTTTTTTCGAGATCGGGGCCCCCATCAGGGGATGATATTCGAATCCCGTCGCTCCCGCCATTGAATGAAAAAGGACCTTCCCCGCGAAGGTCCTTTTTTCGAGATCGGGGCCCCCTAAATAATACTACTTGCGCCCGATCATAAAAGTTGTTTGACGAGAATGCTCTGGTCAAGGTTCCTGTTATTCGCCAGTATGCTGCGGTTTGATGAAAAGTTAGGAATAACCAAATAATCGGTAATAACATTACCAATTGGCTGGTAAAATCTAACCATATTCCGCGCGGGGTGGAAAGCCTGCACCTGACGTAGAATAACAACATGTTTATTTTTCTCTCAAAATTCCTGCCTCTGTTCGTGTACCCAGCCGGTTTGGCCTGCCTGCTGCTGATCCTTGCATTGGTGTTGCGCCGGAAGACGCGCTGGCGAAATGCGCTTACCGCTTTCGCCCTGGCGGCGCTGTGGATCGGCGGAAACCGTTGGGTGGCCACCCTGCTGACCCGCTCGCTGGAATGGCGCTACCTTCCACCTGCGACCGTTCCTCACGCTGAAGTGATCGTCGTATTGGGCGGCGGGACCGAGGCGGCTCAGTGGCCAAGACCAGACGTGGAGGTCAACTCGGCTGGCGACCGGGTCATCTATGCCGCACGGTTGTACGCCGCCGGCGCCGCGCCCCACCTCCTGCTCAGCGGCGGATATATCACCTGGCTTGGGGATCGGCCCAGCACCCCCGCGCAAGAAATGGCCGATCTGCTCGAATTGATGGGCGTGCCTTCGCAGGCCATGTGGCTGCAGGAGAAATCACAAAATACATATGAAGATGCCGTGTTCAGCGCCGAGATGCTCGCTAGGAAGGATATCCACCGCATTATTCTGGTGACGTCCGCGATCCACATGCCGCGCTCGCTGGCCGTCTTCCGCCACCAGGGCCTGGAGGTAATACCTGCTCCGGCGGATTTCTCCGTCACTCAGGCGGATTGGGACAATCTGGTTCATGGCAACCTGGCTGCCCAGGTGATCAGCCTGTTGCCGAACGCCAGCAGCCTGGAAGCCACATCCACTGCGATGAAAGAGTATATTGGCCTGGCCGTCTATGGACTCCGCGGCTGGACCTCGCCGCCTGCTCCTTGAACTTTTCAATAATAAAACCTTTCCAGGTGGACGTGATCGGGTCAGTTGTGTCGAAATGGGCTGTGGCGTATAATCCCCTTAGTTCCTAGCCCTCATCCAAAGTCCGCCTGCCATCCATGCGTAAAATCATCTTCACCGTCCTGGTGCTCGTCATCGTCCTCTTCCTGATCACTCGCTTCACCGAAGTTCAGGAGATTGTGACGATCCTGCACAGTGGGGATTGGCGCTTCGTCGCTCTGGCATTCCTGGTGGAAGTGATCTGGATGGCCAGTGTTGCAACCTCCTATTACAATCTGTATCACCTGCTTGGCCTGCGCGAGACGCGCCTGCGCATGTTTCTGGTAGCCAATGCGGCCAGCTTCGTTAATGTAATGGCTCCCTCTGGCGGCATGACCGCTCTGGCGATCTTCCTGGCCGACGCGCGCAAGCGCGGCCATGCCACCGGCCGTGTTACCATCGCGTGTATCCTTTATCTGTTGTTCGATTACCTCGGAGTGCTGTCAGCCGTCTGCCTGGGTTTGATGTTGCCAGGTGCGGTGCGTAGCATCAACTGGAGCATTTGGGCGGCCGGAAGCGTCCTGCTGATCATTGTAAGCGGGCTTTCGACATTACTGATCCTCGCCGACCGCTTTCCTTCACACCTGGCTCGGCTGGTAGACGGATTAGAGATCGGTGTTCAACGACTTCTCACATTGCTTAAAAGCCGCCGCTCCATGACCATGGGCAGAGGCGCCGTGTTCGCGGCCCAGATATCGGAAGGCATGCGGGCAGTGCGCGCCAATCCGAAACAGCTGATCTTCCCCGGTCTGCTCGGTCTGGCTAGCAAAGCCCTGCTCATATCCGTGCTGTATCTGATGTTCCGCGCTTTTCAGATTCCTTTCTCGCCCGGCATGCTGATCACCGGTTTCAGCCTGGCCTACTTGTTCGCCATCGCTTCGCCCACCCCATCCGGTGTCGGGGTGGTCGAAGGGGTTCTGACGCTATCCCTGGCGTCATTGGGTCTGTCGGTGGAAGCTGCCACGCTCATCGCATTGAGCTACCGCGGCGTCACTTTCTGGCTACCATTTATCGTCGGATTGATGTCTTTCCGACGCCTGACCAGAGTTTCAACGGTCCGCGGTGGCCAGCCCGCGACGGCCGATTAAGAAATTTGGCCCGGCATGAGACCGGCGATCAGACTGCTTAAATTGGCTGTCTTGGTTCTGGGGTTGCTCTTCATCTCTTCCTGCATGCAAACGGCTTCAATTTCTAGGACAGGACCTGCGGTTATCCCCGTGATGACCGCCGCGACAGCTTCTGCCCCTTTGGCAATGCCGGTATCCTCTCATCCGGAACCGGCGCCAGCCCTTCAACCCACCGCGGCGGGCGCATTGTCGCAGCGCAGCGACCCCGAAGGTTGTCAAAAGCCGCCTGACGATTACGCTCGCGTGGCTGTCAACGGTTGGATACTCGACCAGCGCACTTACGCCATGCTGAAACACGCTGCCCAACTCTATGGAGGTGAAATCGAGATCACCGGTTCTGCCATCACCCAGGGCAGCTATCACGACAACGGCGCAGCTAGTTTCGGCACCCACCTCGGCGGCGGGGCAGTGGACCTCTCGGTGATGCGCAAAGGCACCTTCACGATCCTGCATGACCAGATTGAGCCGCTGATTCATGCACTGCGCGTGGCCGGCTTCGCTGCCTGGCTGCGCGATTTCAACGAGCTTTATCCGGGCTCACCCATTCATATCCATGCCATCGCTATAGGGGATCGTGAGCTGTCCGATCCCGCCCGGAAACAACTGGTCGGACCTTTCGGCTATTTCCGCGGCTTCACCGGCGTCCCGATTCCCAGTGGTGTCCCGGCGCCTGATCGCCACGACGATCCGATACTCTGCCAGTGGATGCGCGATCTGGGGTATACTGACCTTAGTCAGCCGCCTAAAATTTCTCGTCTGAAGTGAGTACCCAATGCCAAAAGTCATGGTTTTGACCGACAGCACCGCCTATATTCCGCCGGAGCTATCCGCTGGGCTCCCGATCATCACCATCCCGTTGCACATTCATTGGGGGTCAGAGCATTTCCTGGACGCTATCGACATCACCCCGGCAGAATTCTATCGCCGCTTGGCGACGAGCGATATCATGCCGACCACGTCGCAAGCCACCCCGGAAGATTTCAAATCGGTCTTCGAGCGCCTTCTGTCCCAAGGTTACCACGTCCTGGGCATTTTTCTGTCCAGCAAACTTACCGCCACGATCTATTCCGCCATTCAGGCCAGCACAGGCTTCCCTGAAGGCACCATCGAGTTGATGGATTCGCTGACTGGCGCGATGGCTACCGGCTTCCAGGTCCTGGTTGCCGCCCGAGCCGCCGCACAGGGGGCAGTCCTCGCAGAGTGCCGGTCTCTCGCCGAGCGGGCGCGTCAAAACACGGATATTCTTTTTGCGGTGGGAACGTTGGAATTCTTACGCCGCGGCGGACGGATTGGAGCTGCGACCGCCTTACTTGGCACTGTGTTGCAGTTCAAACCCATCCTGACCGTCAAAGATGGCATCATCGCCCCCCTCGAAAGGGTGCGCACGATGAAGAACGCCGTCGAACGACTGATCGAGCTGATGGAAACGCGCATCGCCGGCCGGACGCCCATCCATCTGGCAGTCATGCACTCCAACCTGCCAGATGCTGCCAGGGATCTCCTCGAACGCATACGCCAGCGCCTGGGAGAGAACAAGATAGCCGAAGGTGTCATCAGCGACATCAGCCCTGCGATCGGCACGCATATCGGCCCAGGTGCAGTGGGTGTTGCTTACCTGGCCGGCATGTGATCCCCGATTTATACGTTATACGGGCAATCGCTCCAGCAAAAAACGGGCGATGACCTCAGCGCCGTTCGGATCATGTCGCTCCACCTTACTGGTGACAAAGAATTCATGGAGCCGCTTGCCCCACGCTCCGCTTTCGAACTCCGCTGGTGCAATAGAGCCGCCCGGCATATGCTCCTCTACAAAGGACGCCAGCACTGGCGCCTCACGGAAACGCGCCCGAGACACATAAGCGAAAGGAACACCGGCGTGATAGGTCTCGGCAAGCGTACTGTAGCCGATCTTGCCAACCACTAAATCGCTGGCCGCTACCAGATCGGGGTGGTAGAAACGGCTATGATGGGGCAGGAGGATCAAATTGGCTCGCCGCTCCATTCGTTCTGATGCTCCCGGGATGACGAAATAGCAGCCAGGATCGCCGGGCAGGCGTTCTAGAAACGGGAATTGCCCCTGCACGCCGCCCATCGTGATCAGGACGATTCGCGCATCCTGGGGCAGCCGGAGTTCATCGCGGATGGCCTGGCGGGATTTGCGCGGTTTGCGGCTGACCGGCGGCGCAATGAGATCGACGTTTCCCGGCAAGCAGGCCGGCTCCGTTTGAATATGCAGATTTGCGCGCCGGTACATATCAGACAGGTAAGCAATAGCAGGGGCGAATTCCGGACGCTCTTGCAAATAACCGGAATAAATCCAGTCCCAGGTGAAGTTTTCGATCAAAACCGAAGGAAGGCCAGCCTCGTCGGCAGCCGCGATCCCTAACGGGGCGATATCGCATAACACGGCCCGGCAGTTGTCGCGCCGCAGATTCCCCGCCAGATCCGCCAGCAATGCAGCGTTAAACGGTAGAAAGTTGCGCAGCCGGCCAAGAGTGGCGTTCAGATCCTCTTCCAGCGGTGTGGTTTGCACCACACCCACGTCGCTGTCCAGGTCGTGATAGCGAAACGGCGCCTTCAACGCCTCGCGGAAAAACCACTCCTCCACGCGGGTGTAGATGTCAAAGGACAGACGCGGTTCGAGATCATACAGCGCGGACATCACTGCGGCAGCCCGGGCGGCATGACCGTAACCGTGCGGGGTCACGAAATAGGCAACGCGAAGCTTGGCCGCTGCACTCATTTGCCCACGTACCTCCTCAGAATTGCGTCTACTTCCGGACCGTAACTCTCGCCAAACAAGTTGAGATGGTTAAGCAGGTGATATAGATTGTACAGGTCGCGGCGTTCGCTGTAGCCGCCATCCAGCGGCCAGACTGCCTTATATGCGCTATAAAAAGCATCGCTGAAACCGCCAAAAAGCTCAGTATAGGCCAGCTCGGCTTCACGATCGCCGAAATAGACCGCTGGATCGATCAGAGCCAGCTCACCGCGTGGGGCGGGGATCACATTGCCGCCCCACAGATCGCCGTGGAGAAGCGATGGACGGATATCGCGCCCACCCAGCCATACATCCAGGCGATCGATCAGCCGCTCAAGCCGACGGCGTCGTTCCACGGGAAGGCGGCCGTTCGATTCGGCCAGTTTCATCTGGTGACGCAAGCGCCGCTCGCGGAAAAAGACGATCCAATCGGTCTCCCAGCCGTTTGGCTGAGGCGTACTGCCCAGGTAATTGTCCCGATCCAGCCCGAAGGTATCCGCTGGATAGCCGCCGAGCTGCGCCTGGTGCATGCGAGCGAGCTGTTCGCCCAGACGGGCCATACTCTGACTGCGCGATGCGGACCCATCAGGTTCAAGCCATTCCTGCAAGATGAAGGCTGGCTGGTCTGGCGCAGGATCGCTTACAGCCAGGACATATGGGACGCGCACCGTTCTGGTGGCCGCCAGCAATTCCAGCCCGTGCGCCTCAGCGGTGAACATCCCCGTTAAAGGCGCGGGGTTCCACTTGAGAAAATAAACATCGCGTGCGCTCTGCAGGCGCACGGCATTGTTGATGCAGCCGCCGCCAACCGGCCTGGCTTCTACCAAAGGAGAATCATCGCCTAGCTCGCTCAGCACCCGCGTCAGGGCGGTCAGCAAGCCAGCCGGCAGCGAGATCACATTCCCTCCCTCTGGCGGATGTAGTCAAGTAGTCCTTGGCATCCTGCCTGAATGAGCTGGTAGACGTAATCGAAATTGTGCGTGTAGTACGGATCGGGAATGTCGAGGGGATGCCCTTTGGGCGCAAACTCCATTAAGCGTCTCACCCGACCGTAGCGCGCCAGGTCGGCCACGTTCTCGGAGTCCATGGCGATGATGTAATCGAAGGTGTCGAAATCGTCGCGATGGACGAGTCGCGCACGCTTATCCTCCGCCAACGGGATGCCGTGCTTGCGCAGAACAGCTTGCGTGCCCGGGTGAGGGCGTTCACCAAGATCCCAGCTTTGTGTCGCCGCCGAAGCGATGACAAATCGGTCGCCCAGCCCGGCCTTCTCTACCAGGTCTCGGAAGATGGCTTCAGCCATCGGCGACCGGCAAATGTTGCCGGTGCATACGAATAACACGCGAACGGGTGATTTCTGTGCATCCATGCCAGTTACCCAATTACCTCTTGGCCAGGAAATCGAGCGCATATTATAACAAAAGGCGCGCCATGGCGATGGTCGCTTGCGGAAAGTCTCATCCTGGCTTCATTCACGCAGTCCGGAAATACGTATAATGGATTTTGGATATGAGACCAATTATGTCCATTTTTACCGCTCATGGATGACCTTCCCCATGGAAATAAGTTCATCTTCATCGTCGTCCCGTTTTTCGATTAATGTCGGCCGCCTTCTGATCTGGTTGAGCCGAAATTGGATCGCGCCTTTCGCCATCTTGATGGGCCTCTACGTCGGCCTGCCCTTTCTCGCGCCGATCTTCATGTATCTGGGCTATTCAGGTCCAGGACGATGGATCTACGCCATCTATTCGACCCAGTGCCACCAGCTTCCCGATCGTTCCTTCTTTCTCTTCGGCCAGCAGGTGATGTATTCGCTGGCAACCATCCAGGCTGCCTGGAAAGAGACCCTTGATCCAGCTGTGCTGCGCCAGTTTATCGGATCGCCGTTTTTCGGTTGGAAAGTAGCCTGGTCCGACCGCATGGTGTCGATGTACACCTGCACGCTGATCTTCGGCTTGCTGTGGTGGCCATTGCGCCGGCGTATCAAACCACTGCCCTGGTGGGGTCTGATTCTTTTCCTGACGCCGATGGGCATCGACGGTCTGACCCACATGATCAGTGATCTGATGTACGGCATTGGCGCAGGCTTCCGCTACGACAACACTTGGCTGGCCGCCCTTACTCACCACGCTTTCTCGACGAGCTTCTACGACGGTAACGCGCTGGGTTCATTCAACTCCTGGATGCGCCTGCTCAGCGGGGTGTTTTTCGGCATCGGCCTGGTCTGGTTTGGTTTCCCATTCCTTGAAGAAGCTTTCCACCAGTTCGCAGCCTCTCTCGAAACCCGCCTTCGCAAAGACTGATCCCTCGGCGCCAAAATTACCTCCTCACAGCTGCAACTTTTTTCCTGCGCCTGCATCAAAATGAATGCCAAGCCAATGATCTGGAGGTATTCGTATGCCGCTTGCAAATCAGCCGCAACCGCGGGTGATCATTTTCACCACACCCACATGCACGTTCTGCAACGCCACCAAGCGCTACCTGCGTGAGAGAGGCATCAAATTTCGGGAAGTCGATGTCAGCCGTGATCCCGCCGCCGCGCGTGACATGGTGCGCCGCTCCGGCCAGCAGGGCGTACCGGTTATCGACATCGGTGGACGGATCGTGGTCGGTTTCGACCGGCCTAAGATCGACCGACTGTTAAATCTGAGATAAATTATTCCATTTTGGAGGAAATGCAAACCATGAGCGATACAAACGGGAAAGCCCCTATCCAGCCGCTGGGAGCACGTGTGCTCATCAAACCGTTGGACCAGCAGACGCGCACTGCCTCTGGCATCCTGCTGCCAGAGACAGCCAAAGAAAAGCCGCAAACTGGTCTGGTGATCGCCATCGGCGATGACGAGGACATCAAAGTGAAGGTCGGTGATAAGGTGCTTTTTGCCAAGTACACCGGCACAGAGTTCAAGCACAACGGCGAGGAATACCTGTTGATGGACAACGGAGATGTCCTGGGTCGGTTGATCGAATAACACCGTGGGAAATTCGAAATACGGTGTTCGATCATCGAGACCTTTTGCTCGCCCTTCGGTATCCGCAACGTGTTTTTAGAGGCGCAATGCTCGCTGCCCCATAGCCGCTCAGCGGCTGGTGGGCAACGAGCTTTTTTTGCCTTCCATCGCTGTAAAACCATTATTTCAGGTAACGGCGATAAAAGTCGATCGTGCGCTGGATGAAAAGCTGATCCGCGCTGCCGCTGAAAGTGTGGGGCTGACCCGGATATGTGAAATACTCGACCGTCTTGCCGAGCGCCTGCAGACGCTGATCCAGATCACGAGACCAACCCGGCGGCACAGTCGTATCGGCTGCCCCATGGTGGATGCTGACCGCTGCGGTGATGCGGTCGAGATAATAGATTGGCGATATGCGCTGAAAATCTTCCGGTGAGGCATCCAGCTCGGGTGGACGGTTGGAGCCGTTCGAGAAAACCTTGTAAATTCGTTCAAAGTTTTGCTGCTCATCGCCGCTCATCGCGCCATACAACACGGCGGCTTTGACGTCAGCGCTGATCACCAATGTGCGGATGACGATGCCGCCACCCATACTGTGACCCCACAGGCCGATCAGAGCTGAATCGGCGGCTTGTAACGCACCCGGCCTGCCGCCCTGAGCCTTTACGATCGCGATCAGGTTGAGCACATCCACAGCGAAACCCACCCGAAAGGGATCAGGCCCGTCATCGGAAGGTGGGTAACCGCGCAGGGCCGGATGAATAACAAGGAAACCAGCCCGTGCCAAAGCGTCAGCATAGTGCGTGGTGTAATCCAGCAGCCGGTAATTTGCCGGTGAGATGTAACCATGGATGGCGATGACCACCGGGAACGGGCCATCGCCTTTAGGCACATCCATAAATCCGTAGATCTTCAAGCCATCGCTTGGATAGACCACTTCGTAACGGGTGAAATTCGAGCTTTGATTCATGGTCGAAACGATGGAAATCTCTCCCCCACCGTAAGTCCGCTCCAGCAGGCTCTGGATGGTCACGCTGGCGTACGGGTCGGGAGTCGCCGGTAAAGTTGGCGTGGCGGTTGGCAGTGGCGTGTCTGTCAGGGCGGGGGAGACAGACGGCGTAAGCGTTTCTATGGGCAACGAAGGGGTAAAAGTGGGAAGAAGCGGCGCCGTCGTCTGGATTGCACAGCCGACCATTGCCATCGACAGGATACTGATAAAGAGAACGCTGCGAACTCTCATATGGAGTGCCTTAAGGCTTCAGATCAAGCGGTGGAAAAACAATCTGGTTGGCATAAACCAGCGCATTATGCCTCTCACGATGTCCAGACGGGTGATTCCGCGATGATTGAGGGTAAAAGTGACCTAGTCTGTACGGAGACGTTTCTGTCAGTCGCTGGCTTCCTCGCGAGCCAGAGCCGCGGATTGCTCCACGTAGGCGAGGGACTGATGACGGAAGTAAGTGTTGTAAAGCAAGGCATAGTGCCCACCGCGCTCCAGCAGAGCGGCATGGGTGCCTTCCTCGAGGATGCGCCCTCCTTCGATCACAATGATGCGGTCAGCGGATTTGACCGTTGAAAGGCGATGGGCGATGAGGATGCTGGTTGCCTGGCGCAGGATCAGATCGAGCGCCTGCTGAATTTGCCACTCGGTGAAGGGATCAATGCTGGCGGTAGCTTCGTCCAGGATGAAGATGGCCGGCTTTTGCACCAGCACGCGCATCAGCGCCACAAGCTGGCGTTGACCCATGGACAGCCGTCCTCCCCGTTCACCAACCTCGGTCCGCAATCCCTGAGGAAGCGTCTCAAGCCACTCGCCATCGCCAATCTGACGCGCCAGCCGTTCGATCTGTGCGTCACTTGCCGCCGGTTGTGCGTAGCGGATATTGTCGGCGACCGTACCCGAAAACAAAAAGGGCATCTGCGAAACGATGCCGAGCTGACGACGGTATTCGGTCAGATTGAAGCTGCGAATGTCCTGCCCATCGATGAGGATGCGCCCGCCCTGAAACTCATAGAAACGGGCGATCAAGCGGGCTATCGAAGTTTTCCCTGCACCCGTATGGCCGACGAAGGCCAGATTTTCTCCCGGATTAATGTGCAGACTGAAATCTGTGAGTACTTGCTCCTTCTCGTTGTAGCGAAAATCCACATGCTCGAACTCGATCTGGCCGCGCAAATGGGATACAGGTAAGTTGCCGCCCTGCACCACGACCGGCTCAGCATCTATCAGTGCGAAGATGCGCTCGGCGGCCGAGAGTCCATTCTGCACCTGCGTCCAGAAGGAAGACAGATTCAACACGGGATAGAAGAAGCGGTCCAGGCCGAGGATGAACAGATACCACGCTCCGGCGGTGACCAGGCCTTGAGCTGCACTCAGGCCGCCCACATACACGATCAGGGCTGTCGCCAGACCGCCAAGAGCGTTCAGCGTGGGAAAAACGATGCTGAGCACGAATCCACGGCGGACGTTCACGCGGTAGGAAGTGCGATTGGCGTCATCGAACTCGCGATAAATTCCAGCTTCCTGACGGAAATTCTTGGCAACCGCTATGCCGCTCACCGTTTCCTTAATGGCCGCATTCACATTCGCCATAGCCTGCATGCCGCGCTTGGTCACCCGACGGGCAAGGGATCGGTAGCTGATGGCCAGGACGAATACCACCGGCATGGTGGCGAATAAATAGAGCGAAAGATGCCATTCAAGGCGAATAAGGACCACCGCCAGAATGCCCGACTCGACAATCTGGGAGATGAAATCGGTCACCAGATTGACTAGCTGTCCGAAATCCTGTGTATCCGAGGTGATGCGCGAGACGATGCGCCCCGAGGAAAATTCGTCAAAGAAAGATAGGTCATGGTCAACAGAGGCGCGAAAAGCGTCCGAGCGCATCTGCTGGATCAGATCGCCGACCACCCGCGCGGTTAACCGGCGGCGGGCCCAATTGGCGAACCATCCGCACACGCCCAGAAGCAACACGATGGCGGGGATCAGCAGCATTGGCTCAAGGGCAGGTCGACCCTCGAGCAGGTTGACCCCATACGAAACGACGATCGGTAGCAGCGCTCCGACGCCGGAATAAATCAGAACCATCGCAGCGATGCCAGCGATTCGTTTCACCTGCGGCTTGAAGCGGGCCAGAATACGCTTCACCAGCGCACGATCAGAATACTGGCGGTCGTAACTCTCGGTATCCAATCCTTCGAAGAAACCCATTGTATCCGCTCGATAAATCGTTCACTCGCTGAAAATGCGACGATAAGCTTCAGAGGTTTTCATCAGTTGCTCGTGCGTTCCGACGGCTTCCAGGCGCCCCCTTCGCAACACGAGGATCAGGTCCGCCCAGCGTATCTGGGACAGACGGTGTGTGATGATGAAGGTCGTGCGCCCGCGGGCGGCGGCGAAGATGGCTCGTTGGATCTTGTCTTCGGTAGCGCTGTCGATTGCGCTGGTCGAATCATCCAGGATCAGGATGCGCGGATCGGTCAGAAAGGCGCGCGCCAGAGCAATGCGCTGTCGTTGGCCCCCGGAAAGGGTCACTCCACGCTCACCCACTACCGTTTGGTAACCATCGCGGAAAGATTCGATGAACTCGTGGGCTTGAGCGGCGCGGGCGGCGTGTTCGATTTCCTCCTGAGTGGCACCCGGTTTGCCGAAGGCGATATTTTCAGCGATCGAACGCGAAAACAGGAAGATATCCTGCTCGATAATAGAGATGTTACGCCGCAACGCTTCGAGGCTCCATTCGCGCACGTCCACACCGTCAATGAGCACCTGACCGCGAGTAACGTCGTAGGTGCGGTTGATTAACCGCACCAGCGAAGTCTTACCGGAGCCCGTCTGGCCGACGATGGCCACCGTCTGACCTGGCAAAACGTGAAAAGAAACGCCCTGCAGCGATTCCTCGCCGTCCTGACCGTAGGCAAAATCCACTGCGCGGAACTCGACCTCCCCCCGCATCGCCGCGCTGTAGCCGCTTTGATTCTGGTCCAGGTTGGTCTCAAGATTGATCAATTGTAAAATTCGACGCGCACTGGCCATGCCCAGAGCCATCTGCGAATACGCGAACAAGGAGGTGAAGGTGGGGAAATCCAGCAGCAGCAACAAACCAAAATAGCCGATGACATCGCCCACATTCAGAGCGCCCTGGCGGAACAAAAGTAAGGCCTGCAAAAGGCCGGCAGCCAGAGCGATGCTGTAGAGGAGCAGGGGGATGAATCGGGCTTCAATGTCGCCCTGGAGCACGGTGGCATCGCGAAAGCGGCGCGCATTCCGATCAAAGCGCTGCGCTTCGGCGGTCTCTTGGGCGGCGCCTTTCACCACTTCGATCCCGTCCAGCGCCTCGGCCAGGTGGCTGTTTAATATGCCGAAGCTGCTGCGCACCTGGTCGGCAATCGGAGCCAGGCTGCTCAGGAACTGCCAAAGAGCCAATATGTAAAAAATGATAAAAAGGATCGGCGTCACGATCAGGAGCGGGTGATAGCGTGGCGCCAGCAGCAAGGGCATGATCAGGAAATTGAGCGATCCGACCACCAGGTTGAAGCCGGGGCTGAACATCCAGTTGATTTCACGGACATCATTGCTGGCCCGCGCCATGATTTCACCCACCGGCTGCAGGCTGTGGAAGGTCATGCTCTTGCCCAGCAGGCTGACGTACAACTCATTGCGGATGTCCCGCTCCAGGCGCTGCGCGATCAGTTCCGAGCCGAAGTTGCGCACGAGTTGAAGTCCGCCGCGCACGAACTGCGTTACGGCGATCCAAATAGCGGCGCTCGCCAGTCCGCTCAATTGCGGGGGGCTGGCCAGGATGGCGTTGAAAGCCTGGCCAATCAGGATCGGTGAGACGGCCGCCAGGGCAGCATTGCTGAAAGCGCCCACGAGGACGGCCGCCATCAGCCACCACTGGTGCGCTACATGGGAAAGAATCCAACGGAACGGGCTGCGCCGGTCCGTCTGGTAAGGTTGTGAAATGGTAAACTCTGCATATCCTGTGGTGCTCGCCATGCTAGCCCTCAATCCAATCGATCATACCACAACAGAGAAACGGGTTATTTGACGTTCCCTCTCAATTGGTTTACACTCAAATGGATATGGCTGAGGTCACAATTCACCTGTACGGGACGCTGAACGAACTCGTCCCGCGCCGGAAGAGGAGCAAACTGTTCCACTGTCCCGCCGATGGGCGAACCACCCTCAAGCATGCGATTGAAGCGCTGGGCGTGCCGCACACTGAGGTCGGACTGGTCACGGCCAATGGTTCGGTTGTGCAACTTGATTACATCATCCAGTCAGGCGACCAGGTGGAAGTCTATCCGAAGATCAGCGGTGAGCATCCGCCGCATCAGGAGGGCGAAGAACCCCGTTTTGTTCTGGATAACCATCTTGGCCGTCTGGCGGCCTACCTGCGCATGCTTGGCTTTGACGCCATATACTCGAACGGTTCGCCGGACGAGGAGCTGGCGCGTATTGCCAGCCAGGAGAAGCGCATCCTGCTAACCCGCGACCGTGGATTGCTCAAGCGCAAGGCCATTCAGTATGGTTATTGCGTGCTGCAAGACGATCCCACACAGCAATTGCTGGAGGTAGTGCGTTATTATCGCCTGTCAAAGCACATTCATCCGTTCCAGCGCTGCCTGCGCTGCAACACCCTTCTCGAAGCTGTGGACAAGCGAACAGTGGAAAAGGAGCTTCAGCCTCAGACGCGCTGGTATTACGACGAATTCAGACAGTGCCCCCAATGCAAGAAGGTTTATTGGAAAGGGTCGCATTATCGCCGCATGCAGCGTTTGATCGAGCAAGTGGTTGCAGCAGGCGATCAAACGGACAATAACGACTATACGCAGAGTGCAAATTAATTATGCTGACCGAAGATTATCTCATGCGCCTTATCCGCCTGGCTACCCAGGTCTTCCTGCGCATCCTGGGCCTCAAATCCCAGGGCCTCTACCAGGATGCTCTGTACGCCATCGACCAGATGCTCGAACAAATCACCGGCCTCCGCGCTGACCTGCTCCAGCGACTCGACGACGACAGCCTGATCAATGCCTTTTCCACCGCCAACGGCCTTGATGCGGACAGGCTGATCCTGGCGGCCGATTTTATCCAGCAGCAAGCTGAAATCTACGCCCTTACAGGGCAGCCGGATGAAGCCCGTAGCCTGTCGCTACGCGCGCTGAACTGCTACCTGGCAGCCATGCTCGAGTCCTCCCCCAGCGAGGTACCCGCGCCGGACGAGAAAATCCAAAATCTGGTAGACACCCACGGCCTCCAGGCACTCCCTCCTGCGACCCTGGTGCGCCTGTTCGACTACTTCGCCGGGTCCGGCGTCTACAACCGCGCCGACCAGGTGCTGACCAGCCTCTCATATCTCCCGGAGGCGGATGGGGGCGAATTTCGCCGGATGAAGCTGGATTTTTATCGCCGCCTGATGGAGCAGGACGATGAAGCGCTGCAGCGCGGCAACCTTCCCCGCGCAGTGGTCGAGAAACGCATCGCCGCATTAAGCCGAGAGACAGGGCAAATGTAAACCTTTTTCAGGCATGTATGTCCACCTGCACGTTCACTCATATTTCAGCCTGCTCGAAGGGTTGGCTTCACCGGCTGAATTAGCGCGCGAGGCCCGCGCGGCGGGTATGACCGCCCTGGCGCTGACGGATCACCTCTATCTGACCGGAGCGGTGGAGTTTTACCGCGCATGTCAGTCCGCCGGCGTGAAGCCTATCCTTGGCTTGGAGGTGGACGTTTCAACGCCGGCTCATGGGGCGTCGAGGACCGCGACAGGCGTCCTGACGCTGCTGGCCGCAGACCTGACCGGTTGGTCCAACTTGTGCCGAATGAGTTCGATCCTGCTGCAGGAGTCGGAAGGAAAGGAATCCCGGCTTGCATCACTCGAGTTGCTTTCGCGGCATGCAGATGGCCTGATCTGCCTGACCGGCGGACGGCGCGGCCTGCCCGCCCGCTTGATCCAGCAAGGGCAGGAGGATCGAAGCGCTTCCATACTGACTTCTCTAAGTGCGATTTTCCCCAAGCGGTTGTATATCGAGCTGCCGGCGCTCGCTCCCGGGGATGCGACGCTGGCAAGCCGTCTGGCTGAAAGCGCCCGCCACCTGAACCTTCCCACACTCGCTGCTCACGACGTTTTCTATCTGCGCCCAGAGGAAGCGGCTCTCCAGCGCACCGCGGCTGCCATACGCCTCAATCGCAGCCTCGCTGAGCTCGACGACCAGGACGTCGCCTCGCCCAACTCGTACTTCGCCGCATGCGACGAGATCGCGTCCCGCTGTGCCGCCTTCCCAGAGGCGCTGTCCAGCATCGATGAGATCGTTGACCGCTGTAATGTAGAGCTGCCCCTTGAACGACCGAATTTTCCACGCTTGCCCTTGCCGCAGGGCATGACGCCCATGGACGTCCTGCGCCGCGAAACCGAGGAAGGCGCCCGCCGCCTTTACGGTGAGATTACCCCAGATCTGCGAAAGCGTCTCGATTATGAGCTGGAGATCATTGGCGAGCGCGGCTTTGAATCCATCTTCCTGATCATGCAGGAGGTGATCGCATTTGCGCGCCGCCGCGGCATCCCCTATTCCTCGCGTGGTTCGGCCGCTTCCTCCCTGGTGGCTCATTGTTTGGGCATCACGCTGCCTGATCCGCTGTACCACAACCTGTATTTTGAGCGTTTTCTCAATCCGGCCCGCTCGACTCCTCCAGACATCGACACGGATCTTTGCTCACGCCGTCGAGATGAGGTGATCCAGCACATATTCGAGAGGTATGGCGCAGATCGGGTAGCCATGGTCGGCACGATCAACCGCTTCCGCCTCCGTTCGGCGTTAGGGGACGTAGCCAAGGCGCACGGATTGCCGCCCGAAGAGATCCGGCGCATGGTTGGCAGGCTGCCCTATCGCTTCTTCCCCGGCCGTGAAGCCGGTGATGAAGGCGATATAGACCAGGACTCATACGCCGAGCTGCGCCGAATTTACCCCTCTGAGCGTTATCAGATTGTCTTCGACCAGGCCTGGGCCCTGCTGGGTCTGCCGCGCCACCTTTCGGTGCACGCCGGCGGTGTGGTGATCACTCCAGGGCCGATGACCGAGCTGGTGCCGGTCATGCGCTCAGGCAATAAGGGCGTGACCATAACCCAGCTCGATATGACCGCTCTCTCTCATTTGGGCCTGGTCAAGCTGGATATGTTGGGTATTCGTGGTTTGACCGTCATGGGTGACGTGGCCGAAGCCATATACCATGCGCGCCGAACCGAATTTGCCTCGGCTGTCGAGGTGCTGGAACGCATTCCCCACGATGATGATGGGGTCGGCGAGATGATCTCTCAGGGCAATACCATTGGCTGTTTCCAGATCGAGAGCCCCGGCATGCGGGCCACATTGCGTGAAATCCACGCCCGCACGGTGGACGATATCGTCGCTGCACTGGCTCTTTACCGCCCTGGCCCACTAAAGGGCGGCTTCAAAGAAACGTTCGTTCGCCGGCACAACGGCGAAGAACCGGTCGAATACCTACATCCTGCGCTTGAACCGCTGCTACGCGACACCTACGGCGTGATCCTGTATCAGGAGCAGGTGCTGCGTATTGCCCACGAGCTGGCCGGCCTCAGTCTGGTGGAGGCTGACCTGCTGCGGCGCGCCATGAGCCATTTCGATCCAGGTAAGCAGATGCAGACGCTGAAGGAACGCTTCATCGCTGGCGCGGAGCAAGTCAGCGGCGTGCATCCCGCCATCGCAGAACGGGTGTGGGAAGCCATGGCAGCCTTTGTCGGCTATGGATTTCCACGCGCTCACGCAGCCTCATACGCAGAGGTGGCCTGGCGCTCGGCCTGGTGCAAATATCACTACCCGGCCCAATTCATGGCCGCCGTGCTGGCCAATTGGGGCGGCTATTATGCTCAGCGTAATTACTTGAGCGAAGCCCGACGCATGGGGTTGAGGGTCAAATCGCCGCACGTCAATTTCTCGCAGCGTGAATTCAGCGTCGTCTATCAGGACGGTGATCCCGTGCTATATATGGGCCTGGATCAGGTTCGCGATCTTACTCAGCGAACCATTGCGCGCATCCTGCGCGAGCGGCCGTTCCACACATTGAGCGACCTGCTCGCCCGCGTTGATCCACGCCCCAAAGAGATCGAGAACCTGATCCGCGTCGGAGGATTAGAGGGGCTGGGGACCATTCCTGCCTTGCTCAGGCAGGTACAGGCGCGCGCCTGGCGGCCCGGCCAGTTTTCCCTGTTCGAGGAGGAGCGCGCCGAAGACGAAGATTGGTCCCCGGAAATGAAAATGAATGCACAAATTGAGATCTTGGGTTTACCGGTGGACATGCACCCCTTAGAGCTGGTCGCAGATCGCGTCAAATCCAGCGGCGCGATAACGACCATCGACGCCATCTCTAAACGCGGAGAGCGAGTGCGCGTGGCCGGCGTCCGGCAGACCTGGCGAAGGACGCGCACTACCGGGGGCGAAATCATGGCTTTCCTCTCGCTGGAAGACCTGACAGGCATCCTGGATGTGGTGGTCTTCCCGGACGCCTATAGGCGCGCTCGTGAAGCCATTTCCACCAGCGATCCGATCATCGTCGAAGGTACGATCGACATGGACGAGACGCGAGGAGAGCCGATATTGCGCGCCGAGAGAGCCTGGAAGGTTTGATCGAGGCAAAAACCATGGGTGGTGAAAATTGGATATTTCAATGCACCAGCGCGACCTGTGGCTTCCGTTTCCCGGCGCCGCTCAGTGCGCATCGGGCCCGTTGGTGCCCCAAATGCGGCGCTCCTACGCTGGCGGCGACGCCCTGTCAGCCATCGGGTCAGGCCAGCGAATCCCTCCCACCGCGTGGTGTCCAGGTCGAAGCGTTGTTGGATAACCTGCGCAGCGCATACAACGTTGGAGCGATTTTCCGCAGCGCGGATGCTGCCGGCGTGCGCCGGTTGCATTTGTGCGGCATCACCCCTACCCCCGAGCAACCCGCCGTCGCCAAAACCGGTTTGGGAGCGCAGGTAAAACAGCCATGGATCTACCACCTGAACAGCCTTCAGACAGTTGAAGAATTGAAACATCAGGGATGCCTGATCTGGGCGCTGGAAACCGGCCGGCGCTCCATGCCGCTATTCTCAGCCCCTTTACCGGATCCCGAACGTATCATCGTCCTGGTGATTGGGAATGAGGTCACCGGAGTCGATCCAGTCGTACTGGCGCTGTGCGACCGCATTGTTTCCCTGCCTATGGCCGGATCAAAGGAATCGATCAATGTGGCGGTAGCCTTTGGTGTGGCGGCTTACGTGCTGCGCTACAACCTGCGCACCGCAGATGTTCCAGCCCGTTAGATGGCTGACATGGCCGATGAGCGCAAGGATTGAACCGGCGTATCTTTCCCTACTGCGCAGTGGTGAACTGGTCCAGCGTGCTGAGGAGGCGCGCAGACACCTGTCCATTTGTGATGTGTGCGCCTGGCGTTGTCCGGTAAACCGCCTGGCGGGTCAGTTGGGCGTGTGCCGTACGGGCGCCCTTGCCAGGGTATATTCCTATGGCCCACACCTGGGAGAAGAAGACCCGCTGCGGGGCTGGCGCGGTTCAGGTACGATCTTCTTCTCGCGCTGCAATTTACGCTGCCAGTACTGTCAGAATCACGAAATCAGCCAGACGGACGCCGGGAATCTGGTCGACGATCGTGATCTGGCTGCCATCATGCTGGAATTGCAGTCTTACGGCTGCCACAACATTAACCTGGTTTCGCCCAGCCACGTTGTTCCTCAGATACTGGCGGCGGTCGCGCTGGCTGCTCAGGCTGGACTGCGCATTCCGCTGGTTTACAATACCGGTGGATATGACTCTCTGGAGATGCTGCGTCTGTTGGACGGCGTGGTGGATATTTACATGCCCGATATGAAATACTCCGATGCGGCCAACGCCTTGCGCTACTCGCGTGCTAAAGATTATCCAGTCATCAACCGCCTGGCTGTACGGGAGATGCACCGCCAGGTCGGCGATCTGGTTCTGGACGAGAACGGGCTGGCGGTCCGCGGATTGCTGGTGCGCCACCTGGTTCTTCCAGGCGGCCTGGCCGGCACCCGCGAGATAGTACACTTCCTGGCCGAGGAAATTTCGGAGAACACCTATCTAAACCTGATGGATCAATACCGTCCTGAATACAATGCTTACCGTTATCCGGAGCTGAACCGGCGGATCACCCGCGAGGAATACCTCCAGGCTGTTTCCCTCGCTCAAGAGGCTGGCCTGGAGCGCCTCGATCGGCGACATGCCTGGATCTGAGGAGAGAATATGGTTCGATCAACCGGTAAAATTTGGTTGGCCAGAATTTTAATTGGCGTCGTGTTCTTTTTGAATGTGGAATGCGCCTTGATCTTTCTGATCGCCCCGCAGCGATACGCCTCCAGCTTCGAATTGAGCGGCGCAACCGGCATTGCCATGGTGCGCGGGCTTGGCATCCTTTTTCTGATGTGGAACGTGCCGTATGGGATTGCCATGATCGAACCCGCCCGACAGCGCATCTCCCTCCTCGAGGCCCTGGCGATGCAGGCTATCGGTCTGGCCGGTGAAACCTGGATCTGGTTGTCTCTTCCCACTATCCACACCTCCGCCCGTGATGCGATCGGGCGCTTCATCGTTTTCGACGGCGGCGGGCTGGTCCTGTTGGCGCTGGCTGTCTGGCTGGTTACCGCCACGATCCAGGCTGCAACGATCGCAACCGCTTCCCGTTCGGCAAGGTGATCGATGATTCATTCCACGATCGTTAGCACTGAAACGCTGGCCGCCCATCTGGATGACCCGCAATGGGTGATCGTCGATTGTCGCTTCGAACTGCTAGATCCGCCATGGGGTTTTGAATCCTATAAGCAGGGTCATATTCCCGGCGCGGTATACGCCAGCTTGGACAACGACCTGGCCGGACCTGTCAGTCTCGAAACGGGCCGCCATCCACTTCCTGAGGAGCGTGAATTCGTCGCGCGTGCTTCTCGCTGGGGGATCGAGCCTGGCCGCCAGGTGGTGGCCTATGATACGGTCAGCGGCGCTTTCGCTGCCCGCCTGTGGTTCCTGCTGCGCCTGTACGGCCATGATGCAGTGGCCGTGCTGGACGGCGGTTTCGGTAAATGGCTGGCGGAAGGCCGGCCCATTCGGACGGGCATCGAAGAACGCCCACCAGCAAAATTTAACGTCAGGATGCAGCCGTCCATGTACGTGACCAGCCAGGAGGTGAACAGCCTGCGCCTCGATCCGCGCTACCGGATCATTGATGCCCGCGCGCCCATTCGCTACCGGGGTGAGCAGGAGCCAATCGATCCAGTCGCGGGTCATATACCCGGTGCGATCAACCGCTTCCATGGTGAGAATCTGAGTCCGGATGGAACTTTATTACCCCCGGAACAACTGCGGCGCCAGTTCCTTGACCTGTTGGACGGCGTCCCGCCCGAAAACAGCATCGTTTATTGCGGTTCAGGTGTGACGTCCTGTTTTCACCTGCTCGCGATGGAGTATGCCGGATTGAAGCCCGGTTTGTTGTACGCAGGTTCGTGGAGTGAATGGATTCGCGATCCATCCCGGCCGGTTAAAACCGGCCCCAATCCATGATGCCATTAGGATCAGATTAGGCTATAATCCGTGAAACAATGCCGGATTGTGATTTTTCACACAGATAGCCGCAATCGCGTTAAAATTGATCAATCCAGCATCCCTGTTAGAAAGAAGGTATACCGACAATGATCAAGCTTGTTTTGCTGCGACACGGAGAGAGCGTTTGGAACATGGAAAACCGCTTTACCGGCTGGACAGACGTAGACCTTAGCGAGAAAGGCATCCAGGAGGCCAATACGGCAGCCGAACTGCTGATGGCCGATGGATACACCTTCGACATCGCCTACACCTCCGTGCTCAAACGAGCCATCCGCACCTTGTGGATCGTGTTGGATCGCATGGACCTGATGTGGATTCCGGTTATCAAGACCTGGCGCCTGAATGAGCGCATGTATGGCGCGCTGCAGGGCCTGAATAAAGCCGAGATGGCAGAAAAATACGGTGAGGAACAGGTCAGGCTGTGGCGGCGGAGCTACGATGTGCGCCCGCCTGCCTTGACCCCTGACGACCCACGTTGGCCAGGCAACGATCGTCGTTACCATGACCTTCCCAGAGAGCTTATCCCACTGACCGAGTGCCTTAAAGATACCGTGGAACGTTTCCTGCCTTTCTGGCACCAGAGCATCGTGCCTACACTTAAAGAAGGCAAGCGCGTCCTCATTTCGGCTCATGGCAACAGCCTGCGCGCCCTGGTAAAATACCTGGACAACATCCCCGACAACGAGATTACTGAACTGAATATTCCTACCGGCATCCCGCTGATTTATGAACTGGACGAGGATATGAAGCCGATACGCCATTATTATCTTGGCGATCAGGAGGCTGTCCAGGCGGCCATACAGGCGGTCGCCCACCAGGCGAAAAAGAAATAACGGTTTGACTTATTGATCAGGAGAGCCTATATGCCAGAAGCCAGAAGGCGGCGGCGCAAAATCACCGCTGAGGATCTTTACCGCTTCCAAACCATTACTGACCTTGAACTTTCTCCGGACGGCAAACAGGTGGTGTTTGCCGTCCGGCGTATCGACCGTCAAAGTGAGAAGAAATTCGCCAATCTGAGGATGATCGATGCCGCCAGCGGCGAGGTCCGAGCCTTTACGCAGGGAGATCACACCGACTCGCTCCCACGCTGGTCCCCAGATGGACGACAGATTGCCTTCCTGTCCAACCGGGCGGACGAGAATCAGCCGCAGATTTATCTGATCCCGACCGATGGCGGAGAAGCGCGCCAGCTCACCGATCTGAAGGGAGAATTCGGCAGTCTGGAATGGTCGCCGGATGGACGTTGGATCGCCTGCCAGTTTCGAAAAAAGGACGCCGAGGACATCGAGCGTGAGCAGGATGAAAGCAAGAAAAAATTAGGGGTGGTCGTGCGTCCGATCGAGCGCATCTTCTACAAACTCGATGGACACGGTTTCCTCCCCCGGGAACGCTGGCATGTGTGGCTGATAAACGCGCGGACGGGTAAAGCCCGTCAGATCACCGACAGCCCGGTATTCGATGATCTCGAGCCGGTCTGGTCTCCGGACGGCAAACGGTTGGCCTACACATCGAACCGCGCTCCGGATCCCGATTTAGATTATGACCAGATCGATGTATTCGAGTTCGACCTCGAAACCGGCCAGGAACGCTTGATACCCACACCGCCCGGACCGAAAGGCAAACTATCATATTCGCCGGATGGCCGCCTGATCGCCTATATCGGACACGAGGGCAAAACCCTCGATTGGAAGAATGATAGTCTGTGGATTGTCACAGCCGACGGCAGCAAAGCGGCCATCAACCTCACTGGAAAGTACGACTTTCATGTGAATGATTGGACCATCGCCGATATCAGCGGGCATAAGCTGATGCCGCCAACCTGGTCGAACGATGGACAAAGACTCTATTTCCAGGTACTCCACCACGGGATCACCCGCCTGGACTCAATCGATGTGAAGACCGGTGAACTTGCCCCTCTTCTGAGGGATCCCGGCGTGGTCATGGAGCACAACTTCGACCGCGCACAGCGACGATTGGCCTATTTCTTCGCGACGATGACCGATCCCGGGCAGATCTACCTGTACGAAATGGAAACCGGGCAATCGCGGGCGCTCACCAGCTTGAATCGGGACTGGCTGGATGGAGTGGACCTGGGAGAGGTGGAAGAGGTGTGGTTTAAGAGCGCGTCCGGCAATGACTTGCAAGGTTGGATCCTCAAACCACCCGATTTCGATGCAGCGAGGAAATACCCCTCGGTCTTGGAAATTCACGGCGGGCCATTGCTTCAATATGGCCACAATTTCATGCACGAATTTTATTTTCTGGCCGCTAACGGTTATGTGGTTTATTTTTGCAATCCGCGCGGCGGGCAGGGTTATGGCGAAGAACATGCGCGTGCCATTCACGGGGCATGGGGCACCGTCGATTATGATGATCTGATGGCTTGGGCAGACTTCGTGGCGCAAAAGCCTTACATCGACGCCGAACGTATGGGCGTGGCAGGGGGCAGTTACGGCGGTTACATGACCAACTGGATCATCAGCCACACCCACCGTTTCCATGCCGCTGTCACCCAGCGCTCGGTCAGCAATATTGTCAGCATGTGGGGCTCGTCAGATTTTAATTGGGCCTTTCAGGATACCTTCCTGGGCAAAGCCCCTTACGAAGACGGCCAAATACTCTGGGACCGCTCACCGATCAAATATTTTGCCAACGTACGTACGCCGACATTGGTGTCGCACAGCGAGCAGGATTTACGCTGCCCCCTGGAACAGGATGAGCAGGTTTATGTCGCCCTCAGGAAACTCGGTGTACCCACCCGGTTCATCATCTTCCCAGAGGAATCGCACGACCTTTCGCGTTCTGGCCGCACAGATCGGCGCATCGTGCGGTTGAAGGAATTCCTGGCCTGGTTCGACCGCTGGCTGAAAGGGGACTCATGATGGGTCTGCCCCATCATGCTCCCAGGGAAAAATAACGGTTGAAATCCGGTTTATAACCACGCGGATGATATTCGCCGCTCTTGCGATCCTGAACATAAACACCGCGATAATCGCCCAGCACGATGCGCGTCAAGGCCTCGACCAGCGCATCTACTTCCTCGAGTGTGTTGTACAGGCCAAACGATATGCGCACCATTCCAGGCATGTTGCTGCGGTCGCGGGCCGTGATGCGCATGCGTATCTGACGGGCTTCCTCAGGCGAGACACCTAATAGATGAAGCAGATAAGGGTGAGCGCAAAAACAACCGTTGCGTACTCCGATCCCGAATTCGTAGCCGAGGACCGCTGCTACCAGAAAATGCGACCGGCCATCCAAATTGATCGGTATCACCCCTAACCGCTCACTGGTGTTATCAGCATTTTTATCCCCATAAATCGTGATCCCTGGAATCCGCGAGAGTTGACGCAGAGCATAGGCCGTCAGCTCAGCTTCGTGGCGGCCTATATTTTCCATGCCGATGCGGCTTAGTTGTGTCATAGCAGCCGCCATGGCTACCGCTCCGACTGTGTTGGGACTGCCCGCCTCATCCCGTTCAGGCGGGGTGGACCATACCACCTGATCCACGGTGACAATGTCGACTTCGCCGCCCCCACGCATGAACGGGTTCCCCGTTTCGAAGGTATCCCGGCGGCCGATGAGCGCGCCAGTTCCGAAGGGGGCGTACATTTTATGGGCCGACAACGCCACATAATCCAAGTGAGCGGGATCACTCAACGGCAGCATGTTGATCGCACGGTGTGGGGCAAGTTGGGCGCAATCGACCACAATTTCGGCGCCGACGGCATGCGCTTTCTCGGCTAGGCGGTGAATGGGATTGATAAAACCGGTGACATTGCTGGCCCCGGTGATTGCCACCAAAGCCACACGGCTTCCATACTTGTCCAGCTTACGGTCGAAATCATCCTCGTCCAAACGGCCATCGGGGGTGAGCTCGATGTGTTCCACTTGAGCCACAGATCGCCAGGGAAGGTCATTGGAATGGTGCTCCATAGTGCTGAGCAGCACGACGTCGTTTCCAGTTGCAAATTGAAACCGATGGGCCAGAATATTGAGCACTTCGGTGGTATTTTTACCGAAGATGCAGGTGTGGGTGTGTTCATCGGCGCCCACAAAACGCATCGCTTCTTTACGGGCCAGCTCGTAAAAATGGGTCGATAGCTGACTCTTGAAACCCGTCCCGCGGTGAACGCTGCTGTAGTACGGCAAAAACGCATTCACTGCTTGCTGCACGGATTTGAATGCGGGCGTCGAAGCAGCATTATCCAGGTTGATATACGGCCCCAGACTTCCATCTAGACGAGGAACCTGGGCATCCACACCTACGATCAGTTCGCGATAGGTGCTGACGTTGGATGAAAAGGTCATGGTTGCTGCTCCTAATCGGTTGCAAATCGGATGTGGCGGTCGTAAGTAAAAAAAGACGGGATGATTTTACCACTCTTATGGAAATGATTACTCCGCAGGCATGTTACTTGAACCTGGCATCCAATGCGGTCTGGGCGTTCACAGCCGCTGTATGCATTACCTTGGCAATGTCGGCGGTTGGATCGGTAAGCACGATTTCCAACGCCTTCCGCAAAGCCGGATCGCCATCTTCACCCCTATATCGCCCCCCGCTTTGACCGCCTCGCGTTGCAAGGTAATGACATGCCCATTTTAACCTAACTTCGTGCATCCATCTTTGAAAACCAGCCGAAAGCGACAAACGCCTGCGCAGGGTTAGAAAAATTGTTATTTTCGTCACACGGATATAGGTCAAATGGTCTGACAAATCTCATGTATACTATTAATCTGTGAAAACCTTCCATAGGACCTCTGTCGCGAGCGAAAAGGACAGCTTCCAAATTGGCGGTTCGTTCATCGGGAGGACGAGGATGCAATCAAGCGCGGCCCAGGCATCTGGGAATTTCGCCCTCCATCGATCTTGCCTGCATTCCAATCAAGACCAGGATAAATAAGGAGGACCGAGTTGGACCAAGAACTCTTAAATGGTTTGCTTAGGCCAAAATCCATCGCCGTTATTGGCGCCTCGACCCAACCCGGGAAGATCGGCTACACCGTGCTTAAAAACCTCATCGAGAGCGGGTATAAGGGCAGAATTTACCCCATCAACCCCACTGCGAAAGAGATCCTCGGCTTGAGAGCCTATCCGAGCATCCTGGATGTACCCGATGGGGTTGAAGCCGCAGCGGTTGTCGTTCCGGCTAAGATCGTGCCGGAGGTGGTCGATGAGTGCGGACGGAAGGGCGTCAAAGGATTGATCGTGATTACCTCCGGTTTTAGCGAGACAGGCAACCGCGATCTGGAAAATCAGATCGTAGAGATCGCCCACAGTTACGGGGTGCGCATCCTGGGGCCGAACATCGTCGGCACGATGTCCAACTCCGACAACATGAACGCCTCGTTCGCGCCGTTTTTGCCGTTGCCAGGGAAAGCATCTTTGGTCTCACAGAGTGGCGCTTTGCTGATCGCCATCGATGCAGCCACTTATACGCGGCGGGTTGGCTTCGATAAGATGATTTCCATTGGCAACATGTCCGACATCGATTTCGCAGACCTGATTACATGGCTGAACGAGGATGAAAATACCACCTGCATCTCGCTCTATGTGGAGGGCTTGAAGGATGGCCGCAACTTCATTGAATCTGGCCGCAAAGCCACTAAACCCATCATCGGCCTGAAAGCGGGCGTCTCAGCCCACGGCGCGGCTGCAGCCGCCTCCCATACCGGATCGCTGGCCGGTACAGCCAAAGTCTACGGCGCCGCCTTCCTTCAAGCCGGTATTGTACAGGCCGCCGACCTGGATGACCTCTTCGATCGCACGCTCGCCCTTTCCCTCCAACCGCCTATGAAAGGCGACAACCTGCTGATTCTCACCAATGGCGGCGGAGTGGGCGTCCTCGCCACCGATGCCGCCGAGAAGTATGGGCTGCCCCTCCAATTTGCCCCCGCCGATCTACAGGCCGAATTGAGGAAAAGCATGCCCGAATTCGGCTCGGCAAAGAACCCGGTGGATCTCACCGGCATGGCCGGCGCAGATTGGTATTACCCCAGTGTACGCTCCGCCATCAGCCACTCGTGGGTGGATGGCCTGGTCGTGCTCTACTGTGAAACGGCCATGACGAATCCTCTGGAAATTGCCCAGACTATTCACAAGGCTATCAAGGATTCGGGCATTACCGACAAACCCGTGACGATCTCATTTGTTGGCGGCGAAAAATCCGAGGAGGCGATGCGCTGGCTGGTCGAGAATGGCATTCCCGCCTATCCTGCACCAGACACGGCAGTGAATTCCATAGCCGCTCTGCGCGAATACGCCCGCATTCGCGAAAGCGCCATTGAGAAAGAACCACCCAAGGTCAAATATGACTTGAAGAAGGCCAGAGACGTGATCCTCCGTGCGCGTATGGATAAACGTCGCACATTAACCGAGATCGAATCGAAAGAGGTTTTCTCCGCGTTCAACCTCCCGGTCACGAAGACCTATCTCTCGACCACCCCGGATGAGGCGGTCGAATTGGCCGCCAAGATCGGCTACCCGGTGGTAATGAAGATCGTATCGCCCGATATCCTGCATAAATCGGATGCCGGCGGAGTGAAAGTCAATATCAAGAGCGAACAGGAAGTGAGAGAAGCTTTCGCCACAATCATCGACAATGCGCGGGAATATAAAGCGGACGCCAAAATACACGGAGTGGCCATCCAGGAGATGGCGCCCTGGGGCACGGAAGTGATCCTTGGCTCGGTCAACGATTCGACTTTCGGACCGACGGTCATGTTCGGACTGGGCGGCATCTTCGTCGAAGTGCTGAAGGACGTCACTTTCCGGGTGGCGCCAATCACACCCCGGCAGGCGGAACGCATGTTGGATGAGATCCGTGGCGCGCCGATCCTGGCGGGCATCCGCGGTGAAGCTGCGCGGGATAAAAAGGCTCTGGCCGAGGTGCTTTACCATTACTCCAATATGATCCTTGAGTTAGGCGACGATATCGCCGAAACGGATGCCAATCCCGTTCTGGTTTATGCTGAGGGGAAAGGCGCCATGGTGGTGGACGCGCGCATCATCCTCAAGGATTAGACCATCCAGTTGCTTTAGACTTTTTCGAGATGGCCCGCCGTATGAAGACGCGGGCCATTTTTATCGTCTTCATGCGCAAATGCGCCCTGTCGTCAAAATCAGAGTAAAATTGGACTCGCCCATACGGGGGCGTGGGTCATTATCGTTATATAAGAGAGGCAATTATCCAAAATGCAAATCGAGGATTTCAGCAAGCGGCGTTACTTTCCCGGAACCACCGGCAACCGTTTTGACATCATCCTGCGCACGGCTGCGCTGATCGAAAGCACACCCTCCATCCTGTTCGCGGCCGCGCTCTTCTTGTTGGCCTACCTTCCATCCGGCGCGAATTGGGCTTACGCTTTTGCCCTGTGGGCGTTTTATTTAGGTGACTGGGCGCTGATTTCATCGCTGCCCCGCGCCGGCAAGTCATTCGGACCGGCCAAACCGCCCACCCTCATCCTGGCGGTCCTGCGCACGGCAGTGGCTTTCCTGCCTGTACCTGTCTCGCTCGCGTTGCAGGCAGTGGGGACTGGATTGGTGATTTACGGTTTCTGGATCGAGCCGCATCGTCTCACCATCACCCATCAAGCGCTTTACACTGAAAAGCTGCACCCTGGAAAAACCCTGCGAGTCCTGCATCTGGGTGACCTGCACGTCGAGCGGCTGACTGATCGGGAACGCCGCCTTAATCAGCTCATCCTCACCCTCAAACCCGACCTGATCCTGTATTCGGGCGATTTTCTCAACCTGTCCTACCTGCGCGATCCGCTGGCATGGCAAGCCTGCCGCAGCATACTGCGCGAGTGGGCGGCACCGCTGGGGGTCTACGCCGTCACGGGTAGCCCGGCTGTTGACCTGACCGACGTCATCCCGAAGCTGCTGCAGGACCTTCCCCTCCGATGGCTGCGAGACGAAAAAATCACATTGGAATTCGAAGGCAACCAGATCGACGTGATCGGCCTGAGTTGCACCCACAAACCGTTCCTTGATGCTCCTCGATTGCGTAAATTGAAAGGCGAGCCATCTGAACGGTTCACAATCCTCCTATATCACTCTCCTGATCTTGCGCCCAACGCCGCCGAACTGGGCCTCGATCTGCAACTTTCCGGCCACACCCATGGCGGCCAGGTGCGACTGCCGCTCATTGGCGCCCTGTTTACCGGCTCGCTGTATGGCAAGCGCTTCGAGGCGGGGCGCATTCAGCTCGGCAAGATGATCCTGTACGTCACCCGCGGCATTGGCCTGGAAGGAGCCGGCGCGCCACGGGTGCGTTTTCTATGCCCGCCCGAGATCATTTTGTGGGAGATTAGCGCTCCACCTCAGCCCCCCACGAACGTATCCGCAACAGGAGCTGCTCAGGGATCAGAAAATGCCTAGCGCCGATGCTATCCACTGGGAAACGCGTTACCGCTCTGAGCCCCGGCTGGGCATGAGAGAAACTTCCCCATTTCTGGTCGAAAATGCCCATCTCCTCCCTCCAGCCGGCAAGGCATTGGATGTGGCCATGGGCGCAGGGGCAAATGCGGGCTTTCTTTTGGCCCACGGCCTGGATATCGTCGGGGTGGATATCTCCATGACGGCCCTGCGGATCGCCAAATCCCGCTGGCCGGGGATTCATTGCTTTCAGGCCGATTTGACCCATGTATGGCTGCCCACCTCCGGCTTCGATCTGATCATCAACTTTTACTATTTACAGCGCGACCTGTGGGCCGAATATGGGCGGATTTTGAAACCAGGTGGCCTGCTCATCCTGGAAACGTTGACCCGCGAAATGCTGGCGATCAAGCCGGAAATGGATCCGGCTTATCTGCTGGCACCCGCAGAGCTGGCTGATTTGTTTAGGGAGTGGGAGATACTCTCTTACCACGAAGGCTGGATCCCGTCATCTTCTGGCGGGAGGAAAGCGGTCGCCGGGTTGGTCGCTCGCAATGCATCGAGATAGCCATTTCAAGAATTACATCCAACCTCACAGCAGTTCTGCTTCCTGAATGACGCGGCGTTCATAAGCAGAACGCAGGCGTCTGGTGATCGGCCCAGGCTTGCCGTTCCCAATTATATGATCATCTATGCGCACAATTGGAAGCACGCCGCGTGTGGCGCTGGTAATAAAGGCTTCTTCGAGGATACCGACCTCCGCCAGATGGACCGCTTCAAAATGAACGACGATCCCCAACCGCTTGGCTTCGTCCAGCACTAGCTCTCGCGTGAAGCCTGGCAGAATTCCATCACCCGCCGTCCACAACTCGCCAGAGCGAACGCCGAAGAAATTACTGCTAAGTCCTTCCAGCAGCCGGCCTTCGGTGGAAACCATCAGGACTTCGTGAACAGGCCCTGTTATCCCCCTGCGAACCTCCGCTGCCAGACTTAAGAATTCGCTGCGTTTCGCTTGCGGTTCATCGCGGTGCATGACTCGGGTGATGGCCGCCGCCCCGTCCAGATAGAGCCGCCTGGGCGGCTGCCGCAGGCGCTCTACTGCCAGGTAAACAACACCCGGTTCTTGCGACAGGTCAAGGTAGATTCGCATGCGCACATCCACAGCATTGTAATCAGCCACCACCTGGCGCATGGCAGTACGCAGGCAATCCATATCTACTTGCAGAGGCAAGTTGGCCAGGCGAGCCGTCTGCTCCAAACGACGTACCTGCCACTCCAGATGGAGCACCCTGTTTCCCTGATATGTCCGCAGGGTGGTATAGGCGCATGGCGGCAAATGGCCTGCCGCCTCATCCAAACTTCTCGGCGCAGGCTTGAAGATCAATTCAACGGCATCCGGTTTATTCCGGCACGTCAGTCGCCAGACGCGTACAATCCCCATCGAACGGCCTCCCCAATGCTGCCGATGATTATACCCCGGCAGATGGATCGGCCGTCGCCGGTTGAAAGCCGCCAGGATCAGGCGAAAACCACATTGCCCTCGCGTGAATGCTCGATTTTCTCGACAAAGGCGCTGACCACATGGCTGGGTACGGCCATGCCCTGATCCCCGCCGATGATCATGTTGTTTATGCCAATTACTCCACCGGCGGCGTTAACCAGCGGCCCGCCCGAATTGCCCGGCGCGAGCGCAGCGTCCATACGAATGTAAGGGTAATCGCGACCCGAACGCGTCTGGAACGTCCCGGTCGCGCTGACGATGCCGGCAGTGACGAAATTCACCTGACCCCAGGGGTGCCCGAGGGCAAACACGAGCTGCCCAACGCGTACATTGCGCGAATCAGCCGTGAGCGCTGGCGGAAGGCCGTCAGCATCGATCTCAAGCGCCGCCAGGTCAGATTCGGGATCGCGCGCAACCAGCCGGGCAGGATACCTGCGCCCATCATAAAGGATGACCGCCACCTGGCCGCGCCCGACCACATGGCTGTTGGTCACGATCAGCCCGTTCTGGCGCCAGATGATCCCCGCTCCGGCCCCACGATGGGAATTGACAACCTGCACCAGGCTGCGCAGCGCGCGCGTCAACATGGCCTCGATTTGTTCGTCGAGGTCGCGCGTGATCGGCAATTTAACATCAGGATGGACTGCCATGGATACCTCAATTCGATTTATCGGCTTCCGATGCGCAGTGACACCGTGCGCTTTTGTCCCGCGCGGATGATCTCCATCGCAGCCATTCGGCCTGCCGACCCGCCGCCCAGCTTACTCACCAGGGACTCGTAATCAGGGATTGGGGCATCGTCCATTCCGGTGATGACGTCCCCGATAAGCAGACCGCCGGTGTCGGCGGGGGAGCCTGGCTCTACGCCCACGATGACCAGCCCGCTGCTCTGCTCGCGTCCAAGGCTCGAGCGCAGGGCGGCCGGCAGCTCAACCGGCTGGGTGCGCACCCCCAGAAAACCGCGCTGGACCCGTCCATGCTTCGCCAGCAAATCAGCCGTCTGCCAGGCCAGGCCGGCAGGGATGGTCAGCGCCACGCCTGAGATCAATCCGGTGGTATTGATGCCTACCACCCTGCCCTGTGCATCCACCAGGGGACCGCCTGAAAATCCGGGATAGGGAATGGCGTCGCTGCGCACGTATTCTTCGATCAGAGCCATGCGACGCACCTCCAGCGGGCCGCCTCGCGCGCTGACGATGCCCTGGCTCGCTTGGATGCCCTCCCTGCTGGGGCGGCCTAATGCCAGCACGATCTGTCCAACCCGCGGGCCTTTGAGGTCGGGCTGGGCCGGCACCGCACTGGCTTGTGCAAGGCGCAACAGAGCCAGGTCGGTGGCGGAGTCGCGCCCTGCCAATCTGGCTGCGACCTGCTCGCCATCCGGCAAAACAACGCGGATGTCGTCATCGCGTTCCACAGCATGGTGCGCAGTGAGAATTAACTCGTTGGAGAAAGCCACTCCACTGGCCGGGACGCGCGGGCGGGCGTCGACAAGGACGGTGGACGATGCGGCGATTTCCACGGCTCCTGCCAGTGCATCGGAAAGCTGCACCAGCACGTTGCTGTTTGGGTTATTATCCATGTGAACACCTCTATTCAGGGTCGAACACAGCTTGTGCAACCCTTATCGGCATTATTTGACGCATTATAGCTGGAAGGGACGGGAGCAACATCGGTAAAAATAGCGGACGGCGGCCATACCTTGGATCAGTCCTGGCCGCCTATTTTTGAAGCCGAGTGCTGGAAAACCGCATCAGCTCAACTTCGAGAGCTGGATTTTAACCTTTTCGTAATGCCGCTTGGCTTTGGCTCGATTGCCGCAGGAGCTCATGCTGCACCATTGGCGACTGTTATTGCGGGTGATATCGTAAAACAGCCAGCCGCAGCCGCGATCATCCGCGCACTGCTTGATCCTTTCGGGATCATGATCCGTGAGTAGATCTGCAGCGGAGAGCACGATCGGCCAAAGGACGCTCTCCAGCGCTTTTTCCTCACCCGCCCAGGCCCAACGGAAGCTTCCATTCTGAGCCGCAATCACCGTTTTAGACAGCATTTCCACGATGAAGCCGTTGAGGAGGGTCAAATCCTCCTCCGATGGATGGCGGTGATGGGCCAATGAGGTGAATACGCGATAAATGGTTTCCCGCAGGGTAACACCCTTCTCCAAAACCCTCGCTGCTTCCTGCGGGTTTTTCCCGGCCTCTTTCAGAAGCCCTTCCTCGGCTTCCGCATCGAGCATTTTGACTTTTCTGGCCCACGCCACCAAATCCGCATAGCTGTTCAAATAATTGATAGGATGGTCGCTGGCGTGCCAATCCACTGTGTTGCAGAACTCAAGGCACAACCGACCGGCCTCTAGTTCAAGTTCATCCTCGTTTACAAGGTACAGGCTCATGCTTCCTCTAAATATAACTGGCTATACCTGATTGACAGGTTATATTCGATGTGCTATACTGGTTATGTAACTGTCTAATAAATTATAGTCGGTTATGAGATGGGCGTCAATAGGTATTCTGTTAGATAGCCATCGCAGGCAGTAAATAAAACGCACCATGGTCTTATAAACAGCCATGTCACCGAATAATGTCGTCTGGACGGGAAGGACCGAGAACCAGGAGGCAGGGTCATGTTGTCCGATTTCTTCCTGAAAGCAATGCTACAAGAGAAACAAAAGGAAATCGATGATTTCCTGCAGCAACGCAAATTATTTCGGCTGTTGAACGATGACGGACCGATGAAAATTCGTCGCCGATCTAATGTCCGAACCTCGATCATGGCGGCGCTGGCTCTCATACCCATGCGCCGCCCGAAATCTTCGATCTCCTCGCCGGAGCCGCCTATCTCCATCCGTTGCCCTGTATGCGGCCAGGAACTCCACATCTCTGAAGCTCAGCTCCATGAGAGGACCTGAACCGACAGAGGTATAATCGAGGACGCTATTCAAAATCACACTCTGGAGCTGCAATCCATGGCCCTGGACCTATACCAGGTGGATGCATTCACAGAAACGCCTTTTGCCGGCAACCCGGCCGCGGTTGTGTTTCTGGAGCGCCAGCGAGAAACAGACTGGATGCTGGCCGTCGCACGGGAGATGAACCTTTCCGAGACAGCCTTTTTGCTTCCAGAAGAGGACGGCTATCGTCTGAGATGGTTCACCCCCATCGCCGAAATCGAATTGTGTGGCCATGCCACCCTGGCCAGTGCCCACACTTTGTGGGATAGTCGCCGACTGGACAAAGACCGGCCAGCGCGCTTTTATACCCTATCTGGACTGCTGACTGCAACCTTCAACGATGGCTGGGTGGAATTGGACTTTCCCACCCGTCCAGTGATTCCGGCCGAGCCGCCTTCCGGCCTGGAGAGCGCTCTGGGCGGCATCTCTTTTGTCAATGTTGCCCGCTGGCAGGACGAACTGCTCGTCGAAGTGGCGGATGAGGAGATCGTCGCAGGCTTGAAGCCCGATTTCGCCAGGCTGCGTTCCATTCCTATCCGAGGGCTGATCGTCACAGCGCGCGCCTCCAAAGGACCATTCGATATCGTCTCGCGTTTTTTCGCCCCGAATTTGGGGATCAATGAAGATCCGGTCACCGGTGCTGCGCATTGCTGCCTGGCGCCATATTGGAGCGCGAAACTCGGTCAAACCGAATTCCTCTTCCACCAGATCTCCGCACGCGGCGGCATCCTGCGTGTACGTTACGCCGGTGAACGGGTCTTTATCGCTGGAAGAGCAGTAACGGTCTTCAGCGGTCATCTGCTGGTAGATTAATCGACCGCGCGAAAACAGCGATCAGGAAAGGCGTCCGGCCAACGTCCGGGATGAGCTGAGGAGGCGGGCACCTTCGCACCCGCCTCCTCAGTCGTAACCGTTGACCGTTGGAATTGCTGGATGATCTCAGCCTGCCGGCAGGCTTTGAATGTGCAGCTCGACGACTTTGCGGAAATGGAAACCGTAAATGGCCAGAGTGATCGCCATGGGGAACAACTTCGGTCGGTGGAACAGTGTCCAGAAGAACAACCGCCAGTAATACACCCTTTCCGCGCCGCGAATGCCCAGCCGATAAATGGAACGTAAGAAAGCCATCACCTGGCTAAAATCAATCGGGACGGATACTTTCGGCAACCTGTACTCCTTCAGGAAGTTAATCACCCTCTGGTAATAATCTTTGGGGGAATATAACGAGTCCAACACATGCCGATAACCTTCCTGCAGTACATGCAAATCCATCTTGGGCAGGATGTTCGTCAACCCATCGACGTTGTCGCCGGTAAAGCCGGATAAAATGCGCCCCTCGCGCCTCAGGCGTTCGAAGAGGGGTGTCCCCAGCGGCGCCTGGAGCAGGCCAACCATGGCCGTGACAATACGGCTCTTTTGAATAAATTCGATCTGCTGCTGAAAGATCGATGGGGAATCGTTGTCGAAACCGACGATAAAGCCGCCCTGCACCTGCATGCCGGCCGTCTGCAAACGCCGCACACTCTCCACCAGGTCGCGATTCTGGTTCTGCGACTTACTGCATTCGGCCAGGCTGTCCAGGTTGGGAGTTTCGATGCCGACGAAGACGGTATTGAAGCCAGCCTCAACCATCAGATTGATCAGTTCATCATCATCCGCCAGATTGATCGAAACCTCGGTCTGGAATGGCACGCCAATTTTGCCCTTACGCCACTCGATTAAGGCCGGCAGAATTTCGTTTTTGATCTGGCGCTTGTTGCCGATAAAATTATCGTCGACAAAGAAGATATTGCGCCGCCAGCCGAGCGCATACAACGAGTCGAGCTCCGCCAGAATCTGAGGCGCGGTTTTGGTGCGCGGTCGGTGGCCAAAAAGGGTGGTGATATTGCAGAAATCACAATGGAAAGGGCAGCCGCGTGAAAACTGGATCGCCATGGTCTCATAACGATCGAGCTCGGCCAGGCGCCAAAGCGGCGCCGGTGTTTGACGGATATCCGGGAATTCGTTGGTTTGGTAAATGCGCTGAGGCTCGCCCCTGGCCAGATCGGCTAAAAAGGGAGGCAGGGTCAGCTCGGCTTCATTCAAGACAAAGTGATCCACCTCAGGGAACTCTTCATATTCCATTGTGAACAACGGTCCGCCGGCAACCACCCGGACGCCCGCTTCCTTGCACTGGGCGATAATCTGCTGGGCCGATTTGCGCTGTACCACCATGGCGCTCAAGAAGACGTAATCCGCCCAAAACAGGTCTTCAGATGTTAATGCGCGGACATTGGTATCGATCAGCCGCTTGTTCCACTCCTCCGGCAGCATGGCGGCCACGGTCAGCAGACCTAACGGCGGCGAAGATGCCTTCCTCTTGACAAAGCTCAATGCGTGCTTGAAGCTCCAAAAAGTATCCGGAAACTCTGGATAAACGAGAAGAATGTTCATTTCACTGTTCCTGAATAGCCCTAGATGCGATTGAGCACTGATTCTGATCGAAGGTGTACATTGCCAGTATACACCTTATTGAAGCCAATTTTGGCAATTCTAACCGGCGTTGGCTGAAATTCGTCGGATGGCCGCCGAGCGGCGGTCATCCCACCGCAGGAGTAACGGACCTAGTCGGTCGATGAACCAGCCAAACAATGGTTCGACCCATGGGGTGAAAGCCAATACACCCGGCACATAAACCTGCCTGCGCGGGTGGTTCAACGCCTTCCAGACACTCGCCGCCACCCGTTCCGCTGTAACGCCGAAGTGCTCCATGCTCAGATAACGCCCATGAGGTTCGTGGGCTGCCTGCCGGAAAAATTCGGTTGCCACTGCGCCAGGTTTGATCGTGCAGGCATGTACGCCTGTGCTGCGCAGCTCGCGGTATAACGCCGTGGTGAAATTTTGCAGAAAGGCCTTCACCCCGCTGTAAACAGCGATGCCCTGGTTTGGTAAATCTGCCGCGATGGAGCCGATCGTGATGATGTAGCCTCGGTTTCTGGCGACCATATCGGGAAGCAAGGTCAATGTCAGGTGAAGCATCGCCTCGATATCCAGGCGCAGCATACGGGAAGCCTCTTCCCAGGACATTTCGCCCGTGTAGCCGTACCAGAAGGTGCCGGCATTGTTGACCAGCACATCGATCGGCCCAAGTGCGGCGTAAGTCTCGGCCAGGACCCGCACACGTTCCCCCTCCTGACTCAAATCGGCCGCGATGGCCGCTGCGCGACCACCGCTGGCGTTAATTTGGCCGGCAAGCTGGTCCAGCCGGTCTGCTCTGCGCGCCACCAGGGCTACCTTCAGCCCATGCCGGGCCAGTTCTATGGCAGTCGCTGCCCCGATCCCACTGGAGGCGCCGGTAACCAGAGCAACAAGGTTCTTAAAATCATGGGATGGCTTATTTTTCATTCTTGACCAGCGCAGGAATACGATGCTGATTTTGTAAAAACCAGTTAATTGTGTCGGCGATTGATTCGCGTATCGAGCGCGGCCTGTATCCGAGCTCATGGCGGGCTTTTTCGGAGCGAATGTGCGAATTGCTCAACACCGTCTTGAGCGAATACGGCGTGAAGCGCGGCTTACGCTTCGTCATACGATAATAAAATGGCGCGAAATGAGCCGCCGCTTTGGCCAGGCGGATTGGTATCTTGACGAAATCCACCAGCTCGCCTTTAATCTCGGCTACTGTCTGGAAGATTTCTCTTATGGTTATGCGTTCCCCGGATAAAATGTAGTATTCACCCGCGCGGCCGCGTTCGCAGGCCAGACGCATCCCTTCAACCACGTCACGCACGTCCACGAAGTCATAGGCCCCATCCAGAATAATGTGTCGGCGGTGCTTCCACCCATCGAGGAGCAGACTCCCCATTTCGGACAGACGGAAGTCGTACGGGCCTATAACGCCCGTGGGACAGACGATAACCGCATCCAGTCCCTGGCGGCAGGCTTCCAGCACCTCCAAAGTGGCCATCGCCTTTGAGCGGTCGTATTCACCCACCGCCTGAGCCGGGTCGAAAGGACGGGTTTCGTCCGTCGCCAAACCATGTGGTGAAGGGACGATGGCGTGGATGGAACTGGTATACACCAGTCGTTTAACGCCGCACTCACGGCAGGCCTGGATCACATTGCGCGTTCCCACCACGTTGACCTGGTATAGTTTTTCCCATTGATCGGGCATTAGAGAGATCATCCCTGCTAGGTGATAGACATATTCGACGTCCGCCATGGCCGCCTTGAGCGAATCCATGTCCAGAACATCGCCTGTACAGCGCTCAACCTCCAGCCCTTCCAGTGGGGTGATATCATCGCCTGGCTGGACCAGCACGCGCACACGCTCCCCCCGGGCGACCAACTCGCGCACCAGCACATTCCCAATATGGCCGGTTGCACCGGTGACTAGAATCATCTTTACCTCCGTCGCATTCCCTCGATCAAGATGCGGATACTATCCTGCGTGCTCTGACTCCAATCGGCGCCTTGCGGATCGAGCACACCCTGTAAAAAGATACCCACCGCCATAGACACAACCGCCTGGGCGCCAACTTCCACATCCATGGGGCGAAGTGATCCTTCGGCGATACCCTGGCGCAACAGATTGGCGAAATACTTCCGATAATGGCGGTAAGGGGTGATGGTGGCTTGCCAGATTTGCGGATCACGGCTGGCGTGCAGCCAGAATTCGAGAAACATGGGCAGCCGACCGATGGCTGTTTCGAAAATCGGGCGGATCATAGCGGCCATCTCCAGCAGGGCATCGGGCACGTCGTGCGCACGCAGGTGGATGGCGGTAAGTTGAGCATCTAGATTGCCCAACCACTCGTTGAGAATCTCCAGAAAGACAGCCTGTTTGGTGGCAAAGTGGTGGTAAAAAGCTCCCTTGCTGACCCCCGCCCGTTTACAAATTTCGGCCACACCCGTGGCATCGTAGCCGTCGCGTGAAAAACATTCCACCGCGGCGGCAAGGATTCGACTGCGCGTCTCTTCACTGCGTTTCTGCAAAAGTATCTGTCCGCAAAAATTGATACCAACCGGTCGGTATCATTTTAACACCGTTTCGTCTCTCCGTCAATTGACAAAAATGACATTAATTTTCAGACGGCCTGGGATTCTTTCGCCCGTTTGGCAGTCTTTCCGCGTTCTTCGCTGTCCAGAATGCGCTTGCGAATGCGGTAATTCTGCGGGGTAACCTCGAGGAGCTCATCTTCGGCCAGATATTCGATAGCCTCGTCCAGGCTCATTTCACGCGGGGGCGTCAATCTGACCTGAATGTCTTCATTCGATGAGCGCACATTGGTCAAGTGCTTCTTTTTACACACATTAATGGTGACATCGTCCGGGCGCTTGGTCTCCCCCACCACCATGCCCTCGTACACTTCCACGCCAGGACCTATGAAGAGTGTGCCGCGTTCCTCCGCATTCTTTAACCCATACGTGGTTGTGATCCCATCCTCCCAGGCCACGATGGAACTGACGCTGCGGGACGGGATCGGTCCGGCGAACGGGGCATAACCGTGAAACAGGGTGTTCATCACCCCCACCCCCCTCGTGGCGGTCAGAAACTGGTAGCGAAATCCTAATAATCCGCGCGTCGGAACCAGATATATCAGCCGCACACCCCCATCGGGCAGGTTGACCATATCCATCATCTGCCCGCGGCGTGCTCCTAACATCTCGACCACCGCTCCCATGGTATCCGCGCTCGTCTCGATGTGAACCTCTTCGAACGGCTCGAGCGTCTCCCCATGCGATCCGAGACGAAGGATCGGCTCTGGCTTGGATACCTGGAACTCGTAACCCTCCCGCCTCATGGTTTCAATCAGAATGGCCAGGTGCAGCTCGCCTCGCCCGGAAACGATGAAGGTATCCGGCGATTCGGTTTCTTCTACGCGCAAAGCCACGTTGTTGCGCAGCTCGGCCATCAGCCGCTCGCGCAGCTTTCGCGAGGTGCTCCATTTCCCTTCACGGCCGGAAAACGGCGAGGTGTTCACCCCGAAGGTCATGCGCACGGTGGGCTCTTCGACGCGGATGGGCGGTAGAGCGAGCGGATGCTCGGCGTCTGCCAGCGTCTCGCCGATCGCGATCCCCTCCAGGCCGGCGATGGCGACGATCTCGCCCGCTTCAGCCGATTCCACCTCGATGCGCTCCAGCCCTTGATGAACGTAAAGGTAGCGTATGCGCTCGGGCAGGATTTCGCCGCTCAGGCTGATGCGGGCCACGCTCTGCCCGGCGTGGATACGGCCAGCAAAAATGCGACCCACGGCAGTGACCCCGCGGTAATCATCGTAGCCCAGATTGGCGACCAGAAGCTGTAACGGGGCATCCACGTCAACCTGCGGGGCAGGGATGTGTCGGAGGATAGCCTCGAAAAGCGGCTGCAGGTCCGGCCCCAGCTCCGGGCTGAGACCGGCCTGACCAGTGACCGCGTTGGTGTAGACCACTGGAAAATCTGCCTGATGATCGTCGGCGCCCAGCTCGATGAACAGATCGAATGTCTGGTTCAACGTGCGGATTGGATCGGCATCGCGGCGGTCCATCTTGTTGATCACGACGATTGCGCCGTGACCCATCTCGAGGGCTTTCTTAAGCACAAAACGCGTCTGCGGCATGGGCCCTTCAGCCGCGTCCACCAGCAGCAGCACGCCGTCGACCATGTTCATCACCCGCTCCACCTCGCCGCCGAAATCGGCGTGGCCTGGCGTGTCTACGATATTGATCTTGACCGGTTGGCCGTTGCTGGGATCGTTCACTGTGATGGCGGTGTTCTTGGCCAATATCGTAATGCCGCGCTCGCGCTCCAGCGCGTTCGAATCCATCACTCGTTCGACCACCTGCTGGTTCTCGCGGAAAACGCGGGCTTGTTTCAGCATACCATCCACGAGGGTGGTCTTGCCGTGGTCTACATGGGCGATAATCGCAATGTTGCGGATGTCGTTACGTTCAATAATCATCCAGGTCTCAACCAATCAAAAAAACCAAATCACACAAAGACCTCGGCCCAATGGCCGAGGTCAATCGGCTAACAAAAACAATCATATCAAATCCTTTCTGATTTGAACAGAGCGCAAAAAGCCGCCCTTGATCGGGCGGCTTATCTCATGCGGATGAACGCTTATTGTTCCACTCTGATAGTGATGGTAATTTTACAGAAATTGGCCTTTCCACCTCCGGTAAGCGCCCAGACTGCGTTGAAAGAGCCGACCGTGTTAGGTGCGGTCATGTCGACGATGAATTTGACCGTCTCGCCGGGTTTGGTGGTCGCCGGCAGGTCCAAGACATCCACCTTGTCCTGGAATTTCGTACCCTCCACATAGTGGAAATCGACGTCGCCGGCGTCCCAGCTCTGGGTGCCAATGTTTTTAAAGGTGACGTTAAGGTCAAATGGCTCATTTGGTTTAAATTTAGCATTGTTGGCGGGGGTCATGGCCGTGACCGAGCAGGCGAACGCGGATGGTGTTGGCGTGATGGTTGGCGCGGCTTTCGTAGCGGTCACTGCCAACGTAGGAAACACGACACGGGTTGGTGTGGATGTGGCCAGAACAAAGGTGGTTGGAGTTACTGTCGCCGTGGCTGTGGGCTCGGGCGGGACGGTGTTGGTGGGAGATGGGGCAGCCAGGGCCGTTTCGGTTGCCTGCGCAGAGATGGTGGCTACGGCTTGTGTCTGCGCGGCAGCGACCGCCGACGCTACCACACCGGGATCAAGGGTCGGTGGAACGGCCGCTCCTCCGCCAACATTACAGGCCGATAATGCCACCGACAGAAGAACTGTAGCTACCAAAATACGTAAGAACACTGAGCGGAACATGGTTTTTCCTCCTCATAATTCATGCCGCCTGGGAAATGGGCTAACTGAATCCCGACGGTCATATGTTAGTTTAACGCCATAACTGAGTGTTTTGTTCCCCAGGAAGATTGGAAATTACTGCGCCATACATCCATCGGATATGACAACACGCTAACTGCATCGGTTTCAGCCAGAACCTAAACGAAAATCCGCTATGCGCAGTAATCTCAGTTAGCCGGTTAATTCGACCCGCCCGCCCCTGCTTGACGCTCTTCCAGCCCCGGCATACAATTTGCACACATGGATACCCTTTCCGGCTCGGTGGAACGGCTTACGTATTATAACATCGAAAATGGCTACTCCGTGGTGCGCCTCAAGCCTGAGCAGCGCAACGCGCCCGGGCGCAATCATGAAGGATTGGTCACAGTGGTGGGCAATCTTCCTCAGGTGACGCCAGGAGAATACCTGCGCTTAAGCGGCCATTGGGAAACCCACCCCCAACACGGCCTCCAGTTCGCCGTCGAGGTTTGCGAACAGGCGCTCCCGGCCACCACGGAGGGTATTCGACGGTACCTGGGCTCAGGCCTGATCCGCGGTATCGGACCAAAACTGGCTGAGCGCATCGTAGCTGCGTTTGGCGAGCGCACCCTGGAAGTCATCGAGAACGAACCCGATGCGTTGTCCCAGGTGCCGGATATTGGCCCTAAGCGCATGGCCCAGATCCGGGCGGCCTGGGAGGAACAAAAGCATATAAAAGAAATCATGCTCTTTCTGCATGGTCACGGGGTGAGCACCAACCTGGCGATCAAAATATACAAACAATATGGGCAGATGGCGTTAAGCGTGGTGCAGTCCGACCCGTACCGGCTGGCGCGGGATATCCACGGCATCGGCTTCAAGACCGCCGACCGCATCGCCCAGGCGCTCGGACTGCCCGCCGATCATCCTTCTCGCATCGAAGCGGGGATCGTCTTCGCCCTGAATGAGATGAGCAACGAGGGCCATGTCTACTCGCCGCGCGAGGTGCTCCTGCAGAAAGCCGCCGAACTGCTCGAGGTCGATCCGTCTCTGATACCGCCCGCCGTTGAGCGGCTGGCAAAAGACGAGCGCATCCGCGTCGACTTACTCCCCCTCCAGGCCGGCAAAGAAGATCCTGCCGCCATCCGTGAGCAAACCGCCGTTTACCTGGCTCCTTTTTATGCCGGCGAGACGGGCGTCGCCGCGCATCTCCGGCGCATTGCAGCGGCGCCCACTTCCAGACTGAGAAGCCTGCAGACCAGACTGCCTGGCGCCGATGCCCTCTCTCTGCTCGATGCTCCTCTCTCTGAAGAACAGCGCACCGCCGTACAAACCGCCTTGACCTATCCACTCACCGTGCTCACCGGCGGACCGGGCACCGGCAAGACCACTACGATCAAAGCGCTGATTGCCGCGCTCGAAATGGAACACCGCCGATTTGCTCTGGCCGCGCCCACCGGACGAGCCGCCAAACGCCTGTCCGAATCGACCGGCCATCCTGCCGTGACCATCCACCGCCTGCTTGGATATAAACCCGGCGAGGGATTCAAACACAACGAAGACGATCCATTGCCTGTCGACCTGCTGGTGGTGGATGAGGCTTCCATGCTCGATTTGCTGCTCGCAAATCACCTGGTGAAGGCGCTCCAGCCGGGTACTCACCTGCTGCTGGTGGGAGACGTCGACCAGCTTCCTTCGGTTGGTGCCGGGGATGTGCTTCGTGACGTCATCGACAGCGGTCTCGCCCGGGTCGTCCGTCTCAGCCAGATTTTTCGCCAGGCGGCCAGCTCTCACATCATCGTCAATGCCCATCGCATCAATCAGGGCCAGATGCCTTTATTTCCCGCGGACAGCCAAGATTTCTTCCTCTTCCCAGCCGAGACGCCCGAAGAAGCCGCTGCCTGGATCGAAGATCTGGTGGTCCATCGCATCCCACACCGCTTCGGCTTCAATCCCCTCATTGATGTCCAGGTCTTGGCGCCTATGTACCGCGGCGCAGCCGGAGTGGATGCGCTCAATCTGCGTCTCCAGGCCGCCTTGAATCCACCCGCGAACGGGAAAACCGAGCGCAGTCTGTTCGGACAACTCATGCGCACAGGCGATAAGGTCATGCAAACGGTAAACAATTACGATAAAGATGTGTTCAACGGGGATATCGGCCGCCTGGAGCGCATTTCGCTCGAAGATCAGACGTTAAGTGTCCGCTTCGATGAGCGCCTCGTGGTGTATGATTGGAGCGAAGCCGACCAGCTCGTCTTATCCTATGCCATTTCAGTGCATAAATCCCAGGGATCGGAATTTCCGGCCGTGGTGATCCCTGTCGTGAAGCAGCATTATCTTATGCTCCAGCGCAACCTGCTGTACACTGCGGTCACCCGCGCGCGCAAGCTGTGCGTTTTGGCGGGGGATAAGCGCGCCATTGCGATTGCAGTGAACAACAGCAAGACGCGCGAACGATTTACTGCGCTGGACGTGCGCCTGCGGGGAGGGTGACGCCCGACTCGAGCAAGCCGAAGCAGGCCAAAAGAGTAAAATTATTAATTCTCGCGAGGGGAAGTGAATTTCTCACGCCTGTTAAGTACGCCCGTCTATACCTCTGAGACCGATCGGCGCAACTTCCGGTACGTCCAATTGGACGCCATCGGCGTTGGATTGGCCAGCGCTGCCGCGCCGTTCTTGCCAGTTTTTCTGGCGCGCGCTGGCGCCAGCAACGTGCAGGTCGGTTTGCTGACAGCCATGCCGGCCATCACCGGGTTGGTGCTGTCCATTCCGCTGGGAAGGTATCTGCAACGCCAGCGGGATCAGGTTCCCTGGTATAGCTTACCCCGCCTGATCACCATCCTGGCTTACGGATTGACCGGGTTGGCAGCTATTTTCCTTCGCGGGCCTGCACTGATTTACGTCGTTCTGTCCATTTGGGCAGTGATGACCCTCCCGCAAACGATCGTATCGATCACGTTCAATGTCGTAATGAACAGCGTGGCAGGACCTGGCCGGCGTTTCGATCTGATGAGCCGCCGCTGGTCTGTGCTGGGCCTCTCTACGTCCATCGCCGTGGTATTGGCCGGCCAGGCGCTTTCTGCCATTGACTTCCCAATCAATTATTCGATCGTCTTCCTCGTGCTTTCTACCGGCGGATTGATCAGCTATTTCTACTCAAACCGCATCAGGCTTGAGCAGAATGATCCCGCTGATTTCACCGGTGCGAGTTTCAAGGAGACGATCCGAGAATATCTGGCCCAATTCCGCACGGAAAAACCCTTTCTGGCCTTTATAGGCAAGCAGTTCGTCTTCCAATGTGGCATCGCTCTGGCGACGCCGCTGTTTCCCCTGTACTACGTTCGCGTGGTGGCTGCCTCGGATGCCTGGATCGGCATATTTAATACCGTACAGACTGCCATTCTGATCATCGGCTATTTCTTCTGGATTCAGCAATCGCGCCTGCGCGGCTCGCGTCGCATCCTTTTGTGGACCACCCTGGGTCTGTCAATTTACCCCGTTCTGGTTGCGCTGACTCGTCAGGAATGGCTGATCGCGGTGATCTCGGGCGGCTCTGGCATCTTTCAAGCCGGCCTGAATCTGGTCTTCTTTGACGAACTGATGAGAACCATACCGCCAAAACTCAGCGCCGTTTTTGTATCATTCGCTCAAAGTCTTACGTATCTGGCAACCATCATCGGTCCTCTGGTCGGCACCAGCCTGGCCAATCATATTGGCTTGAATGGGGCCTTGATGGTCAGCGGCGCGGTTTCCCTGCTCGGCTTCGCCTTGTTCTGGCTTCGCGAAAGCCCAACCGGTCCTTATTGATCTGAAGAATCCTCAGTTTATTCTGCGGAAATGGCCCACCTGATAGATTGAGCCGAGGGCAGGAATAGGTAGGCGCAGATCGACGATGCGCACCATGCTGAGGGCGGCCGAGGCTGCTTCGCGAACATCCTTCTCGGTGGCGAAGTGGTGTTCGCGAATGTCAACCCCCATCATCCGAAACATGAACACCATCAGTGGGCGTTCCACCGGCACGCCGTACACGAGTTGTCCGCCGGGTTTGAGCACCCGCCGCATTTCAGTGAAAGCGGCTATCAAGTCGTCGGGCCTCAGGTGTTCCAGAACGCTGATGATCAGCACGGTGTCGAAGTAATCGTCGGGGAACTGCATGCGGGTGACATTCCCCAGGGATAAGTGAACATCGATCCCCCTCGCGCGGAAAGAGCGTTCGATTTGATCAATGGGCGCCTTCAGCTCCAGGCCATATATCTGCCGATAACGTTCCGCCAGATTCAGGAAAGTCAGCCCGGCGCCAAAGCCGACGTCCAGAACTCGCTCGCCGCCGGTGGTCTCCGCCAGGCACATCTCCACCCGACGCCGATAGAGAGTCCCGATCAAAGGCCAGTAATAATATTTCATCGGATCGGACGGATTGGCCTGGACGTATTCCTGGATGGGCAGAAGCTTGAGAGCGATTGGTCTTCCGTTAGACATCGAAATATGAGCCTTAATCTACGTGAATTTCAGACGAAAAGCTGCAAACGCCACCATGCGCAGCAATAACCAGCCGTGTTTCCACCGCTGAATATTCGTTGTCCCGTAGGTGCGTTCGCCGTAATGGACGGGCAGATCGACGATTTTGAGATTTAATCTGGCAGCGCCAAACAACAGGTCGAAATCGCCGAATGGATCAAAGTCGCCGAAGTAAGCGCGGTTAGCGGCAAGACTCTCGTAATCCCGCCGTGAGATTACCTTGGTCCCGCACAGGGTATCCTTAACCGGTTGTTCCAGCAGCCAGGAAAACGCCAGGCTGAAGAATTTATTCCCCAGGAAGTTGAAAAAGCGCATGGCCTGATCTGCCATGGGATAGACCAACCGCACACCATTGACCAGCTCGCCCTTGCCCGAGATGAGGGCCTGGTAGAAACGCGGCAGGTCCTCAGGCGGGACGGTCAAATCCGCGTCCAGGATCATCAGCACATCGCCGCTGGCCTGCGCGAAACCAAGTCGCACCGCGTCGCCTTTGCCTTTTCCGGTTTGTTTTAGCAGCTTGCAGCGGCGCTCAGGGTGGTGGGCTATCTCCTGCTGAATGATCTCGTTGGTTTTATCTTTGGAATGGCCTTCAACAAAGATCAGCTCCGTCCAGGCACCCATTTCGGGTACGCGCGCAAAGATGTGGGGGATATTGCCGGCTTCATTTCGGGCCGGGATGATCACGGAAACCGTCGGTTTTGAATTCTCATCCGCTTCTTCCGGTGCCGGACGCGCAATGAGCAGATTCGTCAGCGCTAGCAGTTTGAAAGGCCAGAGTTTGACCAAAAAGCGGTTGAAAAACACATCCAGGATGCGCACCGGCAGAGGCCAGAGGATTTCCTGACGGGTGCGGATGATTTCGAAACCGGCCAGATAGAGCAGGTTGGCCAAATCCTCATGGGTTAGCCAGTTTTGCGGCAATTTCGGCCTGGCCAGACCTGTCCATTCAGCCGCCATTAGAAGAGGCTGCCAGACTCGGCTGTAATAATTCAGCACGAGGCGGGTGCGCGGCTCACATAAGGAATGTAGCTGTTCCAGAATGCGCTGGACGTCCCACACATCGTTGACCAGATCGGAAAGGATAATGGCATCGAAGGTCCCGGATAAAGGGAGGTTATGCCCATCCGCCTGGATGAAATTCAATTCGGGATGGCGCCTTTGCGCATCCGCGACCATTTTGCCGGAAATATCCAGACCGACCCCTTGTCTTGGGTGAACGGCCGCCAGCAGATCGCCCGATCCGCTGCCCACTTCCAGCACCCGTAAACCCGGCGGAATTAAAAATTGATAGATGCGCGCCAGATAACGGTGATAGAAACGCCCCAAACTTTCTTTAGAAACGTAAGTTTCCGCCACGCGATCCCAATGTGCGCGACGCATTTTGACGTGCTCACTCAACCCGTTTCGATCCGGTTTGGGTTCGATGCGGCTTCGATCCTGCCTTTGGATAATCTGATCGCTCACGAATGGAAATGTTTCCAACCTGGTTGGCAAGATATCCTGGATTATAACATTCTACAGAATTCCCCCGCTAAAGCCGCCTGCGACGCATAAACCGCCCTATTCGTGCATGTGCGCGACGCCCAATCTTACGCAATGCCGGCTATTCTATTTCTCTTACACTCCAAGAATTAGCACAAAATTCATCCGTTAAGAACGAAACCAACTGGCATCCGTTGGGTTAAACCAACAAGCAAGCCTTTCACGGAGGGTATGTTTCACATTGACACCGTACGGACAAATCTCGCAAATTATGAAAGATGGAGGACATGCGATATGACGCCTGATCATGAGGCTGATAACCCGAGTCGCACAGCCGGCATCCATACGACGCCAATCGCCATCGTTGGAATGGCTTCGATTTTCCCAAACGCGAAGAATCTGCCGGAATATTGGGACAATATCCTGCGCAAGATCGACTGTATCATCGACGTCCCCCCGTCGCGCTGGAAGATCGAGGATTATTATGACCCCGATCCAACCAAAGAGGATAAGGTGTACAGCAAGCGGGGCGGTTTTATCCCCGACGTCGTATTCGACCCGATTGAATTCGGCCTGCCGCCGAACATCCTCGAGGTGACCGACGTCTCGCAACTGCTGGCGCTGGTCGTCGCTCGGGACGCTCTGGAAGACGCCGGCTACGGCGAAGGCAGCGAATTTGATCGCGCTCACACAGGCGTCACGCTGGGCGTGGTGGGGCTATCGACCAAACTGTACATCCCCCTCATGGCACGGCTGCAGTATCCTGTTTGGGAAAAAGTATTGCGCAGCGCGGGTATTTCAGAACCGGACACCCAACGCATTATCCAGAAGATTAAATCCTATTACATCGGCTGGGAGGAAAACGCCTTCCCGGGTACGATCGGCAATGTGATCGCCGGTCGCATCGCCAACCGCTTCGACCTGGGAGGCTCTAACTGCGTGGTGGACGCCGCTTGCGCCAGCTCGCTGGCGGCCATCAAGATGGCCATCGACGAGCTGACCCTTGGCCGCGCTTCGATGATGATCTCCGGCGGCCTGGATACCGACAACTCTATTGGCTCATACATTTGTTTCAGCAAGACGCCCGCTTTCACCAGAGGCGACCACGTGCGCGCCTTCGACGCCGACTCCGATGGGATGATGGTTGGAGAGGGTTTGGGCATGGTGGTGCTCAAACGGCTGGCCGACGCCGAACGCGACGGGGATCGCATTTACGCAGTGATCCGCGGGATAGGCAGCTCTTCGGATGGGCGCTTCAAGAGCATTTACGCACCTCGCCCATCCGGCCAGGCGTTGGCCCTGCGTCGCGCTTACGAGGATGCCGGTTACGAGCCCACGACCGTAGGGTTGATCGAGGCGCACGGCACCGGAACGACAGCCGGCGATCCAGCTGAGTTTCAGGGTTTGATCGAGGTATTCGGTGAGAACAATCCTCAACGCCAGTACATCGCCCTGGGTACCGTCAAATCGCAGATCGCGCATACGAAAGCCGCCGCAGGTGTAGCCAGCCTGATCAAGACCGCGCTGGCGCTGCACCATAAGGTTTTACCTCCGACCATTAATGTCAAGCGGCCCAATCCCAAACTTGGCATCGAAAATTCGCCATTTTACCTGAACACAGAGACCCGTCCATGGATACGGGCTGCAAGCCTGCCGCCGCGCCGGGCGGGGGTCAGTTCCTTCGGTTTCGGCGGCACGAATTGGCACTTGACGCTGGAGGAATACACCCACGAGCATAGCAATGCCTACCGCGTCCAAAGCGTGCCTCAGGCCATCATCCTCTCTGCCGCCGATCCGTCGCAACTTGCCAATGCGTGCAAAGAGGCGCTATCCGCGCTGCGCGCCGAGGATCGGCAGCAAACCTACAACCATCTCGTCGATGCCTCGAAACAGGCAATTCCCCAAACCTCGGCGCGCGTGGGATTTCTAGCTGCATCGCCAGATGAAGCTGCCGAATTGTTAGAACTGGCCGCGAAGACCCTTCAAGAAAAGCCCGCCGAAGAAAGCTGGGAGAATCCAAAGGGGATCTATTACCGCAAATCTGGTCTGGACCCCAAAGGGAAGATCGTCGCGCTTTTCCCGGGGCAGGGATCTCAGTATGTGGACATGGGCCGCGAGCTGGCCGTTAATTTCCCGCTGGTGCGCGAGGCATTCGCTGAGATGGACGAGCTCTTCCTGAAGGATGGGCGTCAACCGCTCTCACGGGTGGTCTATCCAATCCCCGCTTTCGATGATGCTCAGAAGGAACAGCAAACCATCGAACTGACACGCACCGAAAACGCCCAGCCTGCCATCGGCACACTGAGCGTGGCCATGTACAAACTGCTCGAGCAGGCTGGTTTCCATGCAGATTTCACCGCCGGACATAGCTTTGGCGAGCTGACCGCTTTGTGGGCGGCTGGTGTGCTCAGCGACCAGGATTATTACTTCCTGGCCAAATCCCGCGGACAGGCTATGGCTGCGCCCGACGATCCTGATTTCGACGCCGGCGGTATGCTGGCTATCAAAGGCGACATCGTCCGGTTGGTCGAGGAGATCAAGGCTTTCCCGGATATTACCTTAGCCAATTACAATTCCAATAACCAGGTGGTGTTGGCCGGCCCGAAAGCCGCCATCGCAGCGGCGCAGCAAGCGCTCACCGCCAAGGGCTTCTCGGCCGTTCCGTTGACCGTCTCGGCTGCCTTTCACACCTCGCTTGTCGGCCATGCGCAAAAACCATTCGCTGAGGCGATCAAACAAGCCGAATTCAAGACCCCGAAGGTCGCCGTTTACTCTAACACCAGCGGGCTGCGTTACCCAGACGATCCGAAATCCATCCGCAAGATTCTGGCCGAGCACATGCTCCATTCTGTCCTCTTCAAAGACGAGATCGAGGCCATCTACTCAGAAGGCGGTTCTATTTTCATCGAGATCGGGCCAAAAAGCGTCCTCACCAATCTGGTGAACAATATCCTGGAAGGGAAACCGCATATGGCCGTGGCTTTGAACGCCAGCGCCAAGAAGGATAGCGACCGACAATTGCGCGAGGCGGTCGTGCAACTGCGCGTGGCCGGCCTCAATCTGGAAGGCTTCGATCCCTACCAGGCGCCGCGCACAGTCGATAAACCGCGTAAGAAGAGCAGCGTAGCTGTGACCATCAATGCTGGCCTGTATATGACCGAGAAGACTCGTTCGGCTTTCGAAAAAGCCCTTAACGACGGCTTCAAGATCAGCGCTGCGGCTGCCCCGGCGGCCCAAGCCACCGCGTCAGCTCCTTCGCCTTCTGCAGCCGCTCCAAAGCCGACCGAAGCAGCAAGGCCAATGCCTGCGCCCCCTCTGGCAGCTCCGTTACCATCCTTGCCGTCCTCCCAATCCACGCCAAAGCCGACAACACCTTCTTCAATGACGACCAACCACAGCGACCACAATTACATGAGCGAAATAATGCGCGCCATGGAAGCTACCCTGGCTCAGTTCCAGACGCACCAGACGGAGACCCAGCGCGTCCATGAGCAATACCTGCAGAACGAAGCCGAGTACGCCAAGATATTCTCTAATCTGGCGCAAATGGAGATGGGCGTCCTTTCCAGCGGCAACGCCAGCCAGGCTGCCCAGGTAATGCAGGGCCTCGAACGCAGCCTGATGCGCTTCCACGATCACCAAGACGAGACCTTACGCGTCCACGAGAAATATCTTGGCAACCAGAGTGAATTTTCCCGCCATTTCATCCGCTTGATCCAGCAGCAATACGACCTCCTGGAGCGCAACGCCTTCGGTCAAAACAGCGGGAATGCCGCAGCGGCTCCTGCATCTCCGCTGGGCTCCTGGCATGCGGAGCCTCAAGGCGGCCAGGCTGCCTTCACTTCCGTTCCCCAAGAGGTCGCCCCAACCAACGGGAATGGTAACAATGGAAACGGTTACCAGCCCCAGACGCAGGCGCACACAGAGGCAACCGCGGTAGCGGCAACACCGGCGCCAACCCCAGCAATTCCAGTGACCGTGCCGGCACAGCCATCCTCGCAGGTTGCCGCGAGTGCGATTTCGACCTCCGCGCTGCAAACGGCTTTGCTGGAAATCGTCTCCGAAAAGACCGGCTATCCTTCCGAGATGCTCGAGCTGAGCATGGACATGGAAGCCGATTTGGGTATTGATTCGATCAAGCGGGTCGAGATCCTCGGCGCCATGCAGGAGCGCTTCCCCACTCTGCCAAAAATCGATGCTTCCGCGCTGTCCGAGATGCGCACCCTTGGCCAGGTGGTCGAGTACATGGCGAAGAGTCTAGGTGAAGTTGCGGCAACCGCCTCCATACCTGCAGAAGCAACCATCGCAGCGCCTACGGTGAACGCAGCAACACCCTCACAAAAACAGACTGCCGTCGGGATCGAACAATTGCAGGCCGCCTTGCTGGAGGTGGTCAGCGAGAAGACCGGCTATCCGTCCGAGATGCTCGAGCTCAACATGGACATGGAGGCCGATCTGGGCATCGATTCGATCAAGCGGGTCGAGATCCTCGGCGCCATGCAGGAGCGCTTCCCCGCCCTGCCGAAAGCCGACAGCACTGCTCTATCCGAAATGCGCACCCTTGGGCAGGTGGTCGAGTACATGGTCCGGGGAGCGGACACCGTTTCCAGCGTTGCAACTCCCCCAGACCGGCCAGAGGCTCCTGCGGCTGAGGCGCCCACATCAACAGCGACTGCCACAACGGTGACCTCCGCCCCAGCATCTCGCATTGAAAGCGGGAGCGTCGATCCCGAACAATTACAGGCCGCCCTGCTGGAAGTGGTCAGCGAGAAGACCGGCTATCCGTCCGAGATGCTCGAGCTGAACATGGACATGGAGGCCGATCTGGGCATCGATTCGATCAAGCGGGTCGAGATCCTCGGCGCCATGCAGGAGCGCTTCCCCGCCCTGCCGAAAGCCGACAGCACTGCTCTATCCGAAATGCGCACCCTTGGGCAGGTGGTGGAATATCTGGGCCAAAATGGCAATCACAATACCCAGCCTCAGGCCGCGTCCGTGGAAAGCCGCGCGCCCACGGCGGTCTCCAATGCCATCCCGCAGGGTATGCTGCGCGTCAAACCATTGCCGGTTCCGGATACCATTGACCTGGGGCTTCCTGAGGCTCACATCTGCCTGATCACCGATGATGGCACACCATTGACAGATGCACTGGCCGGCGCTCTGGCAAACGAAGGTGCGAAAGTCGTGGTGCTCAGTCTGCCAAGGACGGTTGCTCCGCAGCGGTCTGCCCTAAGGGAAGGCATCGATCGTGTCGAGCTGGAAAATCTGAACGAAGTGCACCTCCGTCAGACGCTGGAAAAACTCCAAAGCACCTATGGGCAGGTCGGAGCTTTCGTTCACCTGGATCCGCCTGCCAGCAAGCTTAGTGATGGAAATATCGTCCTGGCGGAGAGCGAATCGATCATCGTCAAAACCATCTTCCTGATCGCCAAGCACTTGAAAGAATCTTTGGTTTCAGCCGCCGCGAAAGGTCGGGGCATTTTCGCCGCTGTAACGCGCCTGGATGGGAACTTTGGGTTATCCGGCAGTGATGGTTATGATCCGGTTTCGGGAGGGTTGTTTGGCTTGGTAAAAACCCTCAGCCTGGAATGGGAAAACGTATTTTGCCGCGCCATCGACCTCAACCCCGGCTTGTCTGTCGAGCAGGCTGCCCAAGCCGTCGCCGCTGAGCTGCACGATCCAAACCGGCTGCTGGTCGAGGTGGCGTACGGCCCGCAGGGGCGCGTTACTTTGGCCGTCGAGCCGAGTGGAGATGGGGCAAAATGAGCATGGCCGCTCTATTGGATTCCTCTACCGTGGTTCTGGTGAGCGGCGGGGCGAGAGGAGTTACCGCGCGCTGCGTCACCCGCATGGCCGAGAGAGTCCATTGCCGCTTCATCTTGCTCGGCCGCACACCGCTGGATCAGAGCGAGCCGGATTGGGCGCAAGGGGTGCAAGAAGAAAGCGGTCTGAAGAAGGCCATCGCCGGCTTTCTGACCACCCAGGGCCAGAAACCGTCACCCCAGCAGGTGCAAAAGCTGTACCGTAACCTGACCGCCGGGCGTGAGATTCGCCGTACGCTGGAGGCCGTCGCTGCAGCCGGTGGTCAGGCTGAATACCTGAGCGTCGACGTGACAGACGGCCAAGCCCTGCGCAAGGCCGTCGCGGAAGCCGAACAGCGCCTCGGCCAGATAACCGGCATCCTGCATGGCGCCGGGAATTTGGCCGACAAACTAATCGACCGCAAGAGCGAAGAGGATTTCACCAGCGTGTTCGCACCTAAAGTAACCGGCCTCGGCAACCTATTGAGCTGCGTCCCGCCGGAGAAGTTGCGTTTCCTGGTGCTATTCTCATCCATCGTGGCGGTGACTGGCAACCCCGGACAATCCGATTACGCAATCGCTAACGAGGTGCTCGACAAAGCCGCCCACCTGTTGCAGCGAAAATACCCATCCTGTCATGTGATGGCCATCAATTGGGGCCCCTGGGATGGCGGTATGGTTACCCCCGAACTGCGCAGGATGTTTGAGCGGCGCCACATGGCCATTATCCCATTCGACGTTGGCGCCGACCTGCTGGTCGAGGAGCTGTTGCACCCCCATCTAGGGATGGCCCAGGTGGTATGGGGAAGCCTGCCATCCCGCCCACCGGTTAGCCTGGAATCGGGTCGCCACCATCACCAGGTTCGTCGCCGTCTAACCGTTGAAGCCAACCCCTTCCTTCACGACCATAAAATCGGCTTGAAGCCGGTTCTGCCCGCCACCTGCGCAGCCTCTTGGGCCGTCAACACCTGTGAGCAGCTTTATCCGGGTTATCGGTTCGTCGCTTTGGACGATTTCCGCGTGCTGAAGGGCATCGTCTTTGACGAGGGTCTCGCCAAAGAATATGTGATGGAGGTCAAACAGGCCGGCAGCAGGAAGGAAGACGTCCTTACCCTTGACACACTGGTCTGGAGCTACAACAAGAACGGCCGGCCCTTATATCACTACAGCCTGCGTGCCCATCTGGCCGCCGAAGTGCCTGACGCCCCCGTTGCGCCCCTTGACCCTTTATTTAAATCGGCCGTCAGCCATCCCACTCTTGGAGCAGAGCTTTACCGTAAAGGCATCCTTTTCCATGGGCCTTCTTTCCAGGGTGTAGAATCGGTGCTTCGGGTAAGCCCGGAAGGCCTGGCCATGACCTGTCTGCTCCCGCCATTAGATGAACGCACCCAGGGGCAGTTTCCGGTGCAAACGGTGAACCCTTACGTCAATGACGCCATCGTACAATGCCTGCTGGTATGGTCGCAGCATCAGGATGGCGCGCCATGCCTGCCGTCGAGCCTTGACCGTTTTGAGCAATACCGCCCCCTGCCTTTTGGCAAACGGATATATGTGACGCTAGCGGTGAAATCCCACAGCGCCACGTCCGTGGTCGGCGACATTACCGTCCAGGACGAAAGCGGAAAGCTGTACGCGCGCTTCCTGGCTCTCGAAGGCACGATCAGCAGACATCTAGCGGAATTGCTGTCGAACCAGCCTGTCCACAGGCGAGAAACGGTTTAACTACCGGTTATGTCAGTTGATATTCTTTTTAGCGGTCACCCCATCCGTTCGGCGCTGGCGATTATCGGTATGGAGGTTTATCTTCCGGGCAGCGAGGATCTGGCGGCTTTTTCCCGCGCCATTTACGCTGGTCGTCAGCAATTCACCTCGGCCCCGCAACGGGCATTTCAAGACCCGCTTTCTGGAAAGACCGCACCGTTTGGCGCATATTTGCAGCGCTTCGATATCGATCTGGAGAAACTGTTTCTAACCCCCGATGATGTCGCTGCTCTTTCGGCCGGCGACCTGCTGCTGTTGCGCGCGGTGCAACGTGCGTTGGAGGACGCGGGGTTGAACACCGGGTCAACTGGCCTGCGTATAGCGTTGATTACCCAATCGGGCGCTCCGTCCTCGCCCGGATCAGTAGCTGCTTCCGCTTTCTCGAAAAACGGTAATCAACCCGCCATCTTGCCCTACCTCGAGCGGCTGGTCAAATTTTCTACTCCAACCATATACCCACCCGCGGAACTTAACTTCCCAATTATGGCTATGCGCAATATGGCGGGGCTGTTCGCCAGCAACCAGGCCGATGTTGTGCTGGTCGCAGCCTCCTCGCTGCTGGAGGACCCCTCCGCTGCCCCCGCCGGCTTTTCCACCGACCCGGCTTCTGTGGTCACCTTGAGTTTTGATCAGAACTTCAGCGCCTGGCCTTTGGGTGAAGGCGCGGTTGCTTTGGTTTTCGAGAAAGCCAGTTCAGCCGCTGCGCGGGGACAGCGCATCTACGCCTGCCTGCAAGGCGCTGCCGAGGCAAGGCCATCTGACGGGATTCCCGTTCCTCGCGATGTGGCGGCTGCCTGCCGCGCGTCCCTGGATGCAGCCGGAGCCAGGCCAGCAGAAATTGGCCTGCTGGAAGCCGCCGGCTGCGGGCTGCCGGAGTTCGATCGCGCCGAGATTGGCGGCCTGCTGGCGGTCTACCAGCCATCATCTCCTATTCCTGCCATTGCTTTGGGCAGTACCGCAGCGAACTTCGGCTGGAGCGGCTCCGTCTCGGCTCTGGCGGGTTTGGCCAAATCAGCTTTGTGCCTGTATGAGCGCTTCCTTCCTGCATTGCCTGGCTGGTCCGCACCAAAAGGAATACAACGCGAGGCTCGCCTGGCTTTCTACGCGCCGACCGAATCCCGCCCCTGGTTCCGCTCGAGGTATGCTCCACCGCGGGCTGCCGCCGTCAATTGGTTCGGACCGGAGGGCAGCTTCATGCATCTCGTCTTACGGGAAGCCGAGGTTCCCCGCCAGCCGGTCAGCGCCTCATTGCCCGAGGCCGACATGCGCCTCTTTCCGCTGGCCGGCGCCGACCTTTCGGAGTTGCTGGATGGGCTGGCCTGGTTGCGCACGCGATTATCCAGCGACGACAATCTCACAGCCATTTCAGCCGACGCTTTCCAGCGTTTTCTCTCGCATTCTGGTGCCCCCTTCGCTTTGGCTTTATTGGGCAGTACGCCAGCCGAAACCCTGCGCGAGGTCGATTATGCCTCCAAGGGCATTCCAAGAGCGGTGGAAGCAGGCAGCGACTGGCAGACTCCCCTGGGAAGTTATTTCACCCCTTCTCCGCTGGGTAAAACCGGCGATGTGGCCTTCGTCTATCCCGGAGCGTTCAATTCCTATCCAGGCGTAGGCCGCGATCTGTTCTATTTGTTCCCTCAGCTTTTCGACCTCCTCAGCGGAATGACTGCCGATCTGGGCGGGGTGATCCGCGAGCAGCTCCTGTATCCTCGCAGTCTGTATAAACCTTCCAAAGAGGATCTGGATGCCGCCGAAGCGTCTTTGATCTCGGATGCGGTAGCCATGCTGAGCTCAGGCACCGGCCTGTCGGTCATGTTCACCCACGTCCTGCAGGACATTTTCCAGGTACACCCGACAGCGGCGTTCGGATACAGCCTGGGTGAAAACAGTATGATGTTCGCAGCCGGTGTATGGGCAGATGCGGACGAACCCAATCGTCTACTGAGCACAGCTCCCCTCTTCCGCTCACGCCTCTCCGGGCCGATGAACGCCGTGCGCGAAAGCTGGGGTCTGCCCTTGGCCGATGAAGGGGATTCTGCAAACGGCCTGTGGAGCAATTATGTGCTGATGGCTCCGCCCGATGTCGTGCGCGAGGCCCTCAAGACGGAGCCGCGTGTCTACCTGACCCACGTGAATACCCCACGCCAGGTTGTGATCGGCGGGGAACCAGCCGGCTGCCAGCGCGTAATCAGCGCGCTGAAATGTCCCTCGCTCAAGGCGCCTTTCGACTATGCGCTTCACTGCCCCGCCATGGAAAGTGAGTATCCTGCTCTGATGCGTCAGCACTGCTGGCCGGTGGCTCGCGTTCCGGATGTGGCCCTCTATTCCGCTGCTGACTATCAGCGAATGCCCATCGAGCAGAACAAGATTGCCGACCGTATCGGGCGAACACTGACCACTTGCCTGGATTTTCCCCGCCTGGTGCAGCGCGTCTACGAAGACGGAGCGCGGATTTTCATCGAATTGGGCGCGGGAGCTAATTGCTCTAAGTGGATCGAGGACACTTTGAAAGCCAAACCCTTTCTATCGGTGTCCATCAACCGGCGCGGCAGCGACGATCTTTCGTCCATTTTGCGCGTCCTCGCCCGCCTGGTCAGTCACCAGGTCAACCTGGACCTCTCGCCGCTCTTTCCGCCAGCCAGAGATCGCTATTTCGCCAATTCACTCCTGTCGGCCACCATTGAGCTGGGCGGACAATCTGCCGGCGTTCGCCGGGTAAATCGATGACAGAAAGCGAAGGCAATGCCCGAAGAATTAGCTTTTGATGATCTGGTGAAGAAACTGTACGATACCCTGTTGCTCAGGGGCGTGGAGCATATTGAACTGCCCGTTCAGCTTTCGGTGAACCTGAGCGGCATTTCCCACCGTCTCAGTCAGGCACAGAGCCAATTTTTGCGCACCCGTCAGGCGGCCCTGGAAGCTGCTGGCTCGCTGCTCCAGGCCCAAATCAATGCTGCCGGGCGCCTGGTCGATGCGCTCGGCGCCGGTGTTGCGCCGCTGTACAACGCACTCAGTGGAGTGCTCGCCGCACCCACCTGCCCGGAAGAAAAGCCAGACACCGCTCAGCCTTATCCGGCGAAACCGGCGATATTCAACCGCCAGAACCTGGAGGAATTCGCCGTCGGGTCTATGGCAAAGTGCTTCGGACCTGAGTTCGCTATCTTCGAAGGACGCCGCCACCCGCGCATCCCTAATGGCGACCTGCTGCTCATGGATCGAGTGACCGCCCTGGAAGGCGAGCGGCTGAATTTCAGGACGCCAGCCGCCATCGAGGTGGAATACGAACTGCCGGAAGATGCCTGGTTTTTTAGAGATAATCACTCGTCCAGCCCACCCTATTCGATCTTGATGGAAATTGGCCTCCAGCCATGCGGCCTGCTTTCCGCCTATCTGGGCACGGCTCTACTCGCCCCGAATGAGGAGTTCTTTTTCCGCAACCTGGATGGGCAGGCGCTCCTCTCTTCGCTCCCCGATGTGCGCGGGCGCACCATCACGACCAACGCCCGCCTGATCACCCATCTGGTTAGCGGAGACACGATCATCCAGAAATACGCCTTCGCCCTCTCGTGCCTGGGGGAAACCTTCTTCAGCGGCCAGGCTGTTTTTGGCTATTTCTCTCCCCAGGCGATGGCCAGCCAGATGGGTCTGGACGGCGGCCGTTCTATCCCTCCACTCCTCGAGAGGGATTCCAGCCTTTTCGGACGATGGATCGACCTGCAGACGCCATTTACCGCCGCTCGCCCTCTCGGCAGGACGGAGCGTTTCAAATGGCGTTTGCCATCCGGTCAATTGAGCCTTATCCGCAACGTTTTCGTCTCACTCGAGGGCGGTGCCAATCAGCAAGGATATGCCTTTGCCAGCAAAGACATCGACCCGCGTGATTGGTTTTACGACTGCCACTTCTATCAGGATCCGGTCATGCCCGGTTCTCTGGGGGTAGAGGCCATGCTTCAGACAATGGAGGTGCTGGCATTGGAGAAAGGACTTGCGGATCGTTTCACCACCCCGCGTTTTGATCTCGTTCCCGGGCAAGAGACCATATGGAAATACCGCGGCCAGATCCTTCCGACCAACAAGATTATGAAACTCGAAGCACAGGCGAGGGAGGTCGAAATCCGCACAGACCAGACCATCCTGCGCGCAGACTGCAGCCTGTGGGTGGACGGCAATCGCATTTACGAGGTCGAAGGGGCGGCCATTTCAATTCGGGAAGGGTACTGAGATGAGCACACCATTTATCAGCCGGCTCCAGGGGGCCATCCGGGCGGCGAATTCCGGCTCGTTCCATCGTCAGGCCTGGAGCGGTCCATCCGATTCGCTGGCTTACGACGAGAATGGCATCCGCGAGCGCCTGCTCGATTTGAGCCGCCCGGTTTACGTCGTGCGTGTGGGGGGCGCGCTGGCTGCGACCAACGAAGGAATGCCGGTCTTCGCCGAGGCCGACGAAGACCTGCCCGAATTGGTTTCATTTGCCCCGCCGCTGCCGATCACCCGCCTGGGCGACCCCGGATTTTGCGAACAGTACGGGGTGAAATACGCCTATTACACCGGCTCAATGGCCAACGGGATCGCCTCCGAACAACTGGTCGTAGCGTTGGGAAAGGCCGGCATCCTGGGATCATACGGGGCCGCAGGAGTGGTGCCCTCCCGTCTCGAAGGTGTGATTCAGCGCGTCCAACAGGCGCTGCCAAACGGACCCTATGCCTTCAATCTGATCCACAGTCCGAATGAGGAGGCTATGGAGCGCGGCGCAGTCGAGCTATATCTCAAATACGGCGTGACGACTGTGGAGACTTCAGCCTTCCTGGACCTGACCCCACACGTGGTTCACTACCGTGTCGCCGGCTTGAGTGTGGGCCCATCAGGTGAGATCGTCGCGCGGAACCGCATCATTGCCAAGCTCTCCCGGAAGGAAGTGGCAACCAAATTCATGTCCCCCGCGCCCGAGTCAATCCTTACCCAGCTCGTCCAGGAAGGCCGCATCACCCCTCAACAGGCTGAGCTGGCCAGGCAGGTGCCTCTCGCCGAGGACGTCACCGTTGAAGCGGATTCGGGCGGTCACACCGACAATCGCCCGCTCGTTGGCCTGTTGCCGACGATGCTGGCTTTGCGCGATGAAATCCAGGACCGCTACCATTATAAGGATCCCATTCGCGTGGGCGCAGCCGGCGGCATCAGCACGCCAGCATCGGTGTTGGGTGCGTTTATGATGGGCGCCGCTTACGTGGTCACCGGTTCGATCAACCAGGCCTGCTTGGAAGCCGGAACCTCCGAACATACCCGCTCGCTGCTGGCTAAGGCCGGCATGGCCGATATGATCATGGCCCCATCAGCCGATATGTTCGAAATGGGCGTCAAAGTACAGGTACTCAAGGCCGGCACTCTCTTCCCTATGCGCGCTCAGAAGCTTTACGATCTGTACACTCATTACGATTCTCTGGATGACATCCCCAGTGAAGAGCGCGAGAAACTGGAGCGGCAGATCTTCCGCCGCGATCTGGAAGAAATCTGGAGCGACACAGTAAAATTCTTCGCCGAGCGGGATCCCGAGCAGATCCTCCGTGCGCGTGAAAATCCCAAGCGCAAGATGGCGTTGGTGTTCCGCTGGTACCTTGGATTGTCTTCGCGCTGGTCCAACACCGGCGAAAAGGGTCGCGAGATGGACTACCAGATCTGGTGCGGTCCTTCCATGGGCACATTCAATGACTGGACCCGCGGCACGTACCTGGAAAATCCAGCCAATCGACATGTGGTGGATGTGGCCCTGCAGCTACTCACCGGCGCGGCTTACCAATACCGCGTGCAGAATCTGAAGATCCAGGGCACTCAACTTTCCCCCAAGCTGGAGAGTTACCGGCCGCTGACCCCTCTGGCCCAATGACCGCCGGTCGTCCGCAGTTGTGAGCCTGACCCAAAGAGCTTTGGGTAGCTGTGCATGGCTGATGGGCATGTTCAAAAGTGGATCAAAGCGCCGATCGAACTTGACGCGTAACCGGGTAAAAATTGTGGTGTTGTCAATACAGGTTTCAGCAGACTGTGGTCGAAACAGCGGCATTGAAGGATAGTATCGAATGAGCTCCATACCAGGTAACCTGACTCACACGACCAGTGCAAAGGGGGTTTTGCAAGATAAGCGCGAGGAGGCGCGCCAGGGAGGCGGCCCGGCGCACGTCGAAAAACAGCACGCCAAAGGCAAGCTGACCGCGCGCGAGCGCATCGAACGCTTGGTAGATCCGGGAACGTTTGTCGAGACCGATATGTTCGTCACCCACCGCGCTTCCGGCTTCGGACTGGAAAATTCTCACCCACTGACGGATGGGGTCGTGACCGGTTGGGGCAAGATTGACGAGCGCCTGGTGTATCTCTACGCCCAGGATTTCACCATATTGGGCGGCTCGCTGGGTGAGGCCCACGGGCGCAAGATTGCCAAGCTAATGGACATGGCTTACCAGAATGGCGCCCCTTTGATCGGCCTGAATGATTCGGGCGGGGCGCGCATCCAGGAAGGCGTTGACGCCCTGGCGGCGTACGGCGAGATTTTCTACCGGAACACGCGCGCTTCAGGCGTCATTCCGCAAATTTCAGTCATCCTGGGGCCGTGCGCCGGCGGTGCGGTCTATTCACCCGCCATCACCGACTTCGTCTTCATGGTAGAAGATAACGCCTACATGTTTATCACTGGCCCCGAGGTGGTCAAGGCCGTCACTCACGAAGAAGTGGACTTCAGCTCGCTGGGAGGAGCCGGTGTTCACAGCGCCAAGAGCGGCGTGGCCCACTTTACCGCTCCCGACGAGGAATCGCTGCTGGCGCAGGTTCGCTATTTACTCAGCTTCTTGCCGTCTAACAACCTCACCCCGCCGCCGTACGTTCAACCCGACGATGACCCAGCCCGACCGACACCAGAGCTGGAAGAGATCGTCCCCAGGGATGCACAAAAGTCTTACGACGTTCATGCGGTGATTGAGAGCATCGTGGACGGCGGAGAATTCCTCGAAGTGCAGCCCGAGTTCGCCCGCAACCTGGTGATCGGCTTCGCCCGCATGGACGGCTATCCTGTGGGCGTGGTCGCCAACCAGGCCGGTTACCTGGCTGGTGTGCTGGACATCGCTGCCAGTGAGAAAGGTGCGCGTTTCATCCGCTTCTGCGATTCCTTCCACATCCCGCTGGTTACGTTGGTCGATACGCCCGGCTTCCTGCCGGGTACGGACCAGGAGCATGGCGGCATTATCCGTCATGGCGCAAAGATGATCTTCGCCTATGCCGAGGCAACCGTACCCAAGGTATCGGTGATCCTGCGCAAAGCATATGGCGGCGCATATATCGTGATGAGCTCCAAGAATCTGCAGGGTGATCTGAACTTCGCCTGGCCGAACGCCGAGATCGCTGTCATGGGCCCCGAAAGTGCAGTACAGATCGTCTTCCGCAAAGAATTGGCCGCGGCCGAAGATGCCGAAGCCTTGCGCGCCGAACTCACGCGCAAATTCCGCGAAGACCTTGCCAACCCATTCGTGGCCGCTTCACGCGGCTATTTGGACGATGTTATCTCTCCCGTTGAGACCCGCGCGCGATTAATTTCCGCGTTGGAGAGCCTGCGGGACAAGCGCCTTCCAACACCCGCGCGCAAACACGGAAACATCCCCCTTTAGAGGTATCATGAAAGTATTGGTAGCCAACCGCGGCGAAATCGCCATTCGCATCCTGCGCACCTGCCGCGAGATGGGCTTTCCCACCGTGGCGGTATACTCTGAAGCCGATCAAGGTGCCCTGCACACTCGTTACGCCGATGAAGCCCTGCCAATTGGTCCACGCGCAGCCGCCGAGAGCTATCTGAACATCGCAGCAATTCTTGAAGCCGCCCGCCGTTCCGGCGCGGAAGCCATCCATCCGGGTTACGGTTTCCTTTCCGAGAATGCTGATTTTGCCAGGGCGGTCGAAGAAGCGGGCCTGGTTTTCATTGGACCTCGACCGGAGACACTGGCCTTGACCGGCGATAAACTCGCCGCCCGTCGGATTGCTCGCGAAGCCGGGCTGCCGGTCTTACCCGGCCCTGACCTGCCAGTTTCGGATTCCTTCAAAGTCGAGCTGGCCAGTCAGATCAAGTTCCCGGTGCTGATTAAAGCAGTCGCCGGAGGTGGAGGAAAGGGCATCCGCCTGGCGCGTACACCAGCAGAGCTCGATCAGATGGTGGTTGCGGCGCGCCGCGAGGCGCAGGCCTCCTTCGGTGATGGCACCGTGTACCTCGAACCACTGGTTCAGCAAGCCCGTCACATCGAGGTGCAGATTCTGGGAGACGGACAGGGGCGCAACTTGATTCTGGGTGAACGCGAGTGTTCGATCCAGCGCCGCCGGCAAAAGCTGATTGAAGAAGCGCCTGCGCCAGGCTTGAGCGATGACCTGCGCAAAAGCATCCATCAGGCTGCCTTGCGCCTGGCCAGAGCGTTGAATTACCGAAGCCTCGGCACCGTCGAGTTTTTACTGGACACCAAAGGGAAATATTATTTCATCGAAATCAATCCCCGCATCCAGGTCGAACATCCGGTGACCGAGATGATCACCGGCCTGGATCTGGTTAAAGCGCAGCTTCTGCTCGCCTCCGGCCAGGAATTGCCATATACCCAGGAGCACATCCACCTGCATGGCAGCGCAATTGAAGCGCGCGTGCTGGCCGAGGACAGCGAATCAGGCTTTCTGCCGTCAATCGGCGAAATCGCCTACCTGAAAGAGCCGGGCGGTCCAGGCATCCGTGTGGATAGCGCCCTGTACCTGGGGATGCCGGTGACAGCGGATTACGACTCCCTGATCGCCAAGGTCATCGCCTGGGGCGAGGACCGTCAGACGGCCATCCGCCGCCTGCGACGCGCATTAGGTGAATTCCAGATCGGCGGAGTGGATACTGATTTGAGCTTCCTCTCCCAGATCATCGAGAGCGACAGCTTTATCGCCGGAAACGCCGATACCACCTACCTCGATCATTTCCAGCCGGTGCGCATCGATAATGACGAGATGCTTGAGCGGGAAGTTGCTTTGGCCACCGCACTGGTGGCATATCAGGCCCAGCGCCAGAACCATAATGAGCACATTGACAAATCCAGCCTTTGGCGCATGGCCGCTTGGCGCGAGCAAATGGGCGCCTGAAAACTTCGGAGGATCTATTCCATGACCATCTATCATGTTTACGTTGGCAAGAAGGAATTCCAGGTCGAAATTTCGGATCGGCTGATTCGAGTGGATGGCGAGCCTACTGAAGCCGGTTTGACCCCTCTAAATGAGGGTGGCTTGTATCTGCTCGAACGGGGGAATCAAAAACGGGAGCTGCATGTAAAACCCAGGGACAGCCGCACCTTTTCGGTGATGATCGCCGGCCGCTCGATCATCGCCCAGGTGGAGCGATTCAACAGCCAGTTCCGCCGACGTAACGGTCAGCCAGAGGCGGGAGAGCTGCGGGCGCCGATGCCCGGGCTGATTATCAGCGTGGCAGTGAAGGAAGGAGAGATCGTCCACTCCGGCCAGGTAGTCATATTGATGGAATCGATGAAAATGCAGATGGAGCTGCGCGCTCCGGTCTCGGGTAATGTCGCGCGGGTGTTCGCAACGCCGGGAGCGCAGGTCGACAAAGGCGCGCTGCTGCTGCAAATCGCGTCGGCTTAATCCGTCAATATTCACACCCTATCGGTGACGCCTTTTCTCTTGACTTTTATTCTTTTCATCCGTAGAATGATGACTGACAATTGAGCGGAGGCCGGGAAGAGGCCGGATGAGCAATCCCGGAACCGAAGGGGCAAGCCAGAGAAGCCAGCCATCTTCTGGTGAAACTCTCAGGTAAAAGGACCCGGTCGCCGGATAAACTCTGGAGAGTCGCGAGACACCGACGGGGCAAACCTCGCCATGCGGGGTGAATCTCTCAGGTCAGAAACAGAGGGCGCATGCTGACGAGTGTGCGCCTTTTTGCATGGTGGTTGACCATATCCTTTTATCCTTCTCCTGGAGGCGAAAATGAATATTCCGTCCGACCTGAAATATACCAAAACCGACGAATGGATTCGGGTGGAGGGCAACACCGGCACCATAGGTGTCACCGACTATGCCCAGGATCAGCTATCCGACGTAGTGTTCGTCGAGGTGACGGTGGATAAAGGCAGCACCGTCAAGAGAAATTCGACCTGCGCCACCATCGAATCGGTCAAGGCGGCGGCCGACGTCAGCATGCCGGTGGATGGCAAAATATTGGAAATCAACCAGGCGCTTTCCGATACTCCTGAGCTCGTCAACAGCGATCCCTATGGCAAAGCCTGGATGCTGAAAATAGAAATCACCAACCCGGCTCAATTGGACGAATTGATGGATGCGGCCGCCTACGAAGCCTATTGTAAAGAACGGAGCCACTAATGTTTATCCCCCATACGGACGCTGAGCGCGAGGAAATGCTGAGGACGATCGGCGTCAAGAGCCTGGAAGACCTCTTCCAGGACGTACCGGCGTCCCTGCGCTTCCCCAAGATAGATCTGCCGCCGGCTCTGTCTGAGATGGAAGCCATCGCCGACCTCGAAGACCTCTCACAGGGAAACGAAACGACCCGCAGCCTGGCCTGCTTCCTGGGAGCCGGAGCATACAACCACTACATTCCTGCGGCCGTGGATACGATTTTACGCCGCGGCGAATTCTATACGGCTTACACCCCATACCAGCCGGAAATCTCGCAGGGCACACTTCAGGCGATATTCGAATATCAGAGTCTGATGGCCAAGCTTACCGGCATGGATGTGTGTAATGCTTCGCACTACGACGGCGCCACTGCCGCAGCCGAAGCCGTCGTTATGGCTTATCATAATTTTCATGGGCGGAGGTTAAAAGTAATCCTTTCGCCAGCCGTCCATCCACAGTTCCGGGCGGTCATTCGCACCTACACCCAGGGCTACGAGAATCTCACAATATTGGGCGATAGCGCCGGCGCCGATCCATACCAATCCCCAGACGCGCTGCTCCCCTTCATTGACGATCAAACCGCGATCGTATTCGTGCAGTATCCGGACTTCTTTGGCCGCATCTTCGATTACAGCAAGCTGGTCGAAGCTGCGCACGGGGTTGGAGCGATGGTCGCGGTGGTCGCCAATCCCACCGCGCTCGGCTTGCTGAAACCGCCGGGGGAATTCGGCGCGGATGTAGTCGTGGCTGAAGGCCAGCCATTAGGTATCCCGCTGTCTTTCGGCGGCCCATATCTGGGCATCTTCGCCACTCGCAAAGAATACGTCCACAGGATATCAGGCCGTTTGGTCGGTGAGACGGTCGACACACAGGGCCGCCGCGCCTACGTGCTGACTCTCACCGCCCGTGAACAGCACATCCGACGCGAGCGCGCCACGTCCAACATCTGCACCAATCAGGGCTTGATGGCTCTGGCCTCTACGGTTTATCTGAGCGTGGTAGGCAAGCACGGCCTGCGCCAGGTAGCCAACCTGTGCTACCAGAACGCTCACTATGCCGCCAGGCGCATCGCTGAAATTCCCGGCTACACGCTCTGCTCCGACGCGCCATTCTTCCACGAATTCGCCGTTTGCTGCCCTAAACCGGTCGAGGACATCAACACCCATTTGCTCGATCACGGCATCCTGGGAGGATACGATCTCAGCCGGGATTATCCATCGTTGAAGAACCAGATGCTGATTGCCGTGACCGAGATGAATACGCGAGAAGAAATCGACGCCCTTTGTGAGGTCCTGGAGGAGGTGAGCCGTGAATGAGCCTACGATTTATGAACTATCGTCCCATGGGCGTCGCGGCGTGCGTTTCCCTGAGCCGGAAGTGCCCCTCAGCCCGCTGCCCGAGCAATTCGTGCGGGAAGACCTGCCCCTTCCAGAACTCTCCGAGCAGGACGTGGTCCGCCATTACACCCATCTCTCGCAGATGAACTATTCTGTCGATGGAGGCTTTTACCCGCTGGGTTCCTGCACGATGAAGTACAATCCAAAGGTGAACGAAGAAGCTGCCCGTTTGCCGGGTTTTGCCTTCACCCACCCCCTGCAGCCGATCGAGACGGTTCAAGGCAACCTGGCCTTGATGTACCAGCTTCAGGAATGGCTGAAGGAAATCAGCGGCTTCGACGCAATCTCGCTCCAGCCAGCAGCCGGCGCCCAGGGCGAGTTCACCGGTGTATTGATCATGCGCGCCTACCATCGCAGCCGCGGCGACCTCAAGCGCAACAAGATCCTCATCCCCGATTCGGCCCATGGAACGAATCCGGCCTCATCTGCGATGAGCGGCATGCAGGTGATCTCGGTGCCGTCCGACAAACGGGGGAATGTCGACCTGGAAGCCCTGCAGGCAGCCTGCGATGACACCCTGGTCGGATTGATGCTGACGAATCCCAATACCCTTGGCCTGTTCGATGAGCATCTTGTGGAAGTGATCGAAATCGTCCACAAGGCCGGTGGGCTGGTGTACGGCGATGGCGCCAACCTGAACGCGCTCCTGGGCGTCACTCAACCAGGCAAGAATGGTTTCGATGTGATGCACTTCAACCTGCACAAGACCTTCTCCACCCCCCATGGCGGCGGCGGTCCCGGATCGGGTCCGGTGGGGGTGACTGCCCATCTGGCCGATTTCCTTCCCGGCCCGATCGTGGACATCATCGAAGAAGGCGACAGCGAGATGCCGCCGTTGTACGGTTTCGTCATGCCTGCTAAGACCATTGGCCGGGTGAAGGCCTTCCATGGCCACTTCGGGATGCACATTCGCGCCTTCACCTATATTGCCATGCATGGAGCGGAAGGCTTGCGCAGCGTGGCCGAACATGCCGTGCTGAACGCCAACTATCTGCTGGCCCGCTTGCGGGGCACCTACACGGTGCCTTATGACCGCATTTGCAAGCATGAGTTCGTGGTCGAAGGCCGTTGGGAAGATGCGCCCGATGTCCGCGCTTTGGACATTGCCAAACGACTGATGGATTACAATTTCCATCCCCCCACGAATTACTTCCCATTGATCGTGCATGAAGCCCTGATGATCGAACCCACGGAGACGGAGAACAAACAAACCATCGACGCCTTCGCGGACGCGATGATCAAAATCGCCGAAGAAGCCCGCCGCGATCCACAATTGCTGAAAGAGGCCCCACACAGCGCGCCGGTCGGCCGCGTGGATGAGGTGCGTGCGGCTCGCGATCTGGTCCTTTGTTGCCGGTTGCCGGAAGAAGCTTGAAACGCTTCTAGTCAGCCTTGCTGCTGCTATCTGGCGCGAGTGAACCCCCGATCTTTGATCGGGGGTCCGCATTATCCCAAGCTTGCATTTCTGTAAAGTGCGCCGTGATTGAAAACGGATGGGGACTATGCGATAATGATCTTGAGACGACCCGTTTGTACCCCCAAATTCCAGGCTGCGTCATATCACAATAGGAAGGAGGGTACAAAAATGCTTTTTCAACCGGAGGAAAAAGGCCAGGGCCTGGTCGAATACGCTTTCATCATTGTCCTGGTCGCCCTAATGGTCATCGTCATCCTGGCGCTGTTAGGGCCCGCAATAGGGCAGGTGTTCAGCAACGTCATCCCGCTCATCTAGCGCGGCAGGCTTCAGGTAAAATCGGGGGACACCGGGTACCTTCTCACACAATTGTTCCGAGCCATATTTTTTTCTGATCGCATAGAGTCACCGGTTTGAGCCAACGGGTGGCTCTATTCGTTTGATCATCCATCCAAAACCAGCGTCACCGGACAGTGATCCGAACCCTGTACCTCAGTATGGATGATCACATCCTTGACGCGTTCAAGCAGACTCTCGGACACCAGGAAATAATCAATACGCCAGCCAAGGTTGCGTTCGCGAGCGTGGAAAAGGTTCGTCCACCAGGTATAAGCGGCCCGTTCGGGGTACAGGCTGCGAAAGGCATCCACAAAACCATGCTGTAAGAAGCGGCTCACCCACGCTCGCTCCTCGGGCAGGAAGCCCGAAGTATTACGATTTTCGCGCGGTCTTGCTGGTACTTCATCAAAAAGGTTTTGACAGTTAAAATTCGTCAAAAGCCAGAAAGGAGTTGGCAATGGCGAAGAAATACATCGTAGACTTGAACAAGGACGAAAAGGCAGAATTGGTTTCACTGACCCAAAAGGGTCGCCCAGGTGCCAGAAAAATCAAACGGGCAAACATTCTGCTTTTGGCTAACGGTTTGCGTTACTGGCGCTGGGGCGGGCGGCGGAACACCGTCCAACTGGAAAAATGCTGAGGCGTAAAAAAATGCTTGGAATCGCGCCAAAATTCCCAGCGACGGGTGCACGCTTTGTTAGGCGTTTTTTGTTGTGCAAGACTCATATGCTGACCTAAATATACCAGCCGAGCGGCGTTCCGACAACAAAAAATATAACCATGCCAATTGAAACAAGAATATACACCCAAAAAGCGGTTATTGCTAAATAATTATGACTCTTTGAAAGTGAATTTTGCTTTAGCAATGACTGAAAACCTGATTGCAGGATAACCCAACCAATTAATAAATGGCTTGGGAGTGTCATTGCATAAACAAATATTTTGTTGGGGTTACTGGTTGCAAACGAAATAAGCAACAACATTATTAAGCCAGAGATGCTTGTAAGGCGGTCCTTTTCACTACGAAAAGGCACTAACAAAACTAACCACAAGTCCGTTAGTAGAATAAGAAATGCAGTAGCATATTTTAGAATTTCACCAACATTACCCAGAGCAATAGTTTCTACCATTCGGTAAATCAGAGTTATAAAACCAGCGTAAAGAGGCACGGTTGCGATTTCTCTGGCTTTCCAATATGCGCCAATTTGTCCGCTCATGTAATCAACGTATAGAATCCAGCCACCCCAAGTAATTAATATTCCCAAAGCGATAAACAGAGACCTTAATGCGTTCTTGTAGTCTTTGTCCAATAAGTCGTAGACGCCGTAAATGGCAAGCGGGGCGAGCATATATAAAGCATTTGGCTTAATCAATATGGCAATCGTTCCAATTAAAACGCTAATAGGAATTGGAAAACGCTCTAGCACGGACAAAATAATAAGAGTATTGAACAGTAAACTTGGCGATTCTGCGTTGCCAGCTGCCATATTTAATCCGCCTGGAATAAGAATTGCAAATGGAATAAATTTAGGGTTTAGATTTATTTCAAGCACATTTTGAGCGTATCGGTAGACACAATATAAAGCAAGTGGGGCAGAAACTAAACCTATAAGATAGTAACGCCAATTTGCTGGTATTGTTCTTGGCATTATTCCAATCAGCCAAGATATAACGGGATGGAACCATATACTTGTTGGCGCTTTTGTGCTCCAACGATAACCATTTTCAGCATTACGAATGTAAAAGATGCCGTCAACTGGATAAGTAAAATCAACTTTTGTGTTTGGCTCGCCAGGAACGTGAATTCCATAAGTTTTCCATATTGGGTCAAGAACAAAAAAGCCAATCAAGACTAATAAAAGTGTAGTGGCAACAACCCAAATAATCAGCCAATATTTAGGGGGTATCGTTTTGAGGCGCAAGGAAATCATAAATTTGTTGATAGGAATTGTATATAGGTGGTGCTGCTGTTGTAATTTTTCGCTCAAATAACCAACGAATTGAAACCCCACAACCAATAATCAAAAAGACAGTAATTATAGTAACAATTATAACGCTTGGCTTAATCGCTCTTTCAAGATAATTCACCCAATTCTTTGTTTGATGACCTATATCGAGCAACTGCGATACAAACCTACATACACTATCAATGAAACTTTGAAAGAATTGTTTGACTTGTTCCGTTTGCTGTGCTTGAGTGATTAATTTCCTAATACGTGAAATCCATAAGCGGGGATTGAATTGTATTTTTCCAATCCTATCTTTGTATAAAAACATGAAGAAAAATAGAAGGGGAAGCACTAAGGACGCAACATCAAGAACTTCTCGTGGGGCATTGGGAACAAACCTGCCAAAAAGAATATTGGCAAGCATAATTACCAAACTTGCGACAAGATTGCCCGCAATTCCTAAAACGAAGTCCGATGTCTGCTTTTTATTCATTGTTTAATAATGCCACCAACTTTTTGAAGACAAACGCCCAACGGCTTGTCCTTCACCTGCGCCGCGCAGCGCAGCGGAGCGGCGTCAGGTGAAGCGCGTGTTAGGCCGGAGATATGTGCACAAAATACAGGCTCACTAGCAACACAATAGCGTGAATCGAAAAGAACACCCATGGAACTGCCGTTTCAATGTCGGTAAACGGTTTATAGATTTTTGGGTTTTTACCGCTCCCCAACGCTATCCATTCAGCATCATACGCGCGCAGGGGAAGCATAGACTCGATTGCATGAATTACGTTGAATTTCCCAGAGTTCAGTTGCTTGTAGGAGAGAACTAGCCGATACCAAAGATAGGATAACACCATGCCCGCGACTGCAACCATAGTGTAGAATAGAAAAGCAACATTGTCATATCCCGTAGAGAGATTTACATACCCTACCAGCGCAACAATAGCAGAATTGATAGTTAGAAAGAAGGAATTGGCCGTTTGGCGTCGTGCACTGATCCGATCCGCCATTTCAACGTAGAGTTTGTAAATCTCCAGCACATGTTCAGAATGTTTATCCCCATAGGTATCTCTGGGGATGCCTATTATGTTTTTGTAAATATCATCTTTATTCTCTGCCATGATTTATCCTAACCTGCGTATAGCTTCTACAACTGACCCTGTGCTCCAATCGACAATCTCATCAGCGTTTTCCCTAACAAACTGGGAAACATTCGTCTGATCCCACGGTCTTATGGCAATAATAGGCTTAGGAACCTGGAATTCGGTTTTCGCTATTCTTATCTCTTTCTGTATCCAGGTACTATATGTGGCATACACTCCGGCCATCACTAAGACTACATGGCAGGGAACCATCTGCCGTTTTATCGCATCATAGAGTGCCTGTGGATTAGGGGCATTATGAATTGGATCATCTTTGGGTACAGAATAGTCACGGAAGTCAAAATATGGCTTATTCTTAAGAAGGACTATGAGTCTTTCATAAGCATCACCATAGCTCCATGAATGGCTGATAAAAAGGTTATAGGTCATTGCCATGATACTCTCCTTTTGTATATTTATTTCCCTTGTGAAATCAGCCCAACGGCTCGCGCATCAGCCGACCGCTTCACTCGCTGCGCTCGCTTCGCGGCGGCTGATGCGCATGTTAGCCCGCTTTTCAGCCCTACACATTTTCCCTACTCATCTCAACAGATTCACTCACTTTGAAGGCAGGACGTATTTCTATCCACTCGACATGACCAGAACAAACGGCATCCCGTATCCGTCTTTCCCTTGTGCTCAATGCTGAAACGCCAGTCTTCACTTCCACGAAGACGACCTTTCTCACTTCTCCATCATTTAGCCCATCAAAAACCACAAAATCGACCGGACTACCAATAAATCGCGCATCCTTGGGATTGTAGGAGAAATCTGGCAAGTAAGGGATGAAGTGCTCAGTTACTTTTCCCAAGGTTACCGCTTGGCTTTTTTGTATAGCATCCTGCCTGATGGATTGCTCGTATTGGTTTTTCCATTGCTCGAATACAACCTGCATCTCGCGTTGCGCTGTTTCCAAACTCTGTTGCTTGACCGCAGCAAGCTCTCTTGCCTGCCATTGTTCAAACTCTCGTCGAGCATGCTCGGTAATCTGATCCTTGATGGACAGGTATTTATACGCCAAGATGATGGCTGCAATAATCGCTATCCCTAACAATGTGAGTGCAATGAGAAGCAAAATAAGTAATAAAGCTCCTGACATTTCAAGTATACTCCTGATGACGAGGATAAGCGGGCTAACGGCTTGCGCTTCACCTGCGCCGCGAAGCGCAACGAAGCGGCGTCAGGTGCAAGCGCCTGTTAGGCCACGCTATCGTTGATAGGGAGGGACATTTGCAGACAACCTTCATCTTGAACACAAATAGATTGTAATTCCTGAAAATTGATGCCATCTTTTTCAAACGTCACTTGAGTTACTACGAAAGACTTGTAATGCCCACTATACTTAAACCCTCTGCCCCGTTTTCTTTTTTCTAGCATTTCTTTCACTGGCTGAGTGATTACATCTCTTTTGGAGCAATGCTCCCCAATTTCCGGCATCGTTTTTACTGGTTTAGTACCCACATAGCATGCTCTCATTATTGCGCCCAACAGCATGTCAGCAATCTGGAGAAAGTTTGCATGTATATAGTCTTCGGTATCGGATTGATAATCCTTGTGGTCAGATGGTAGATGAATGATACAGGCGTCCGAAGAGAAAGTCACATAATCTCGCAAAGGACTATTCCCACAAAAGCCATCATAGGTCAATCGCCAAACAATTCGGTCTTCATCCAACTTTCTGTGAGCAGGTTCGCCGTCAGAGACTATTTTCACCACTTCAATGGGATTGGAAGCGTCATATAGGTAGTGACATGCGCCCTTAAGCAATATTCTCAGAAGTGTCTCATCATGCCTAAGTTTTTGTTCTTTACGTGAAATGCCCCCATAGATTTTCCAATCAGCACCCTTAGGATAAAAGATGGTCGCAACTTTAAAGTTTAGCGGTCGAGAGAATGTCTGAGGAGACTTGCTACGTAGTGCATCTACAGCAAGAGCAACAGCTATTTGGTAAGCATAATCGTATTTCTTCCAAGTCTGACCGCTAATTTCAGCGAAATGCATTTTGCCATTACAAGCATATTGTTGACGACAACTGGTCAGCTCAGTGAAGAACATCTGACGCGGAGAATATTCTTCTTGGGATGTTCCAAGCAGCGGCGTTTCACTTTTAACAGACAATTTAATGGGGACAAACAACAGGATGTGTCCCTTGAAATTTCGACCAGGAACATCCTTGGTCTCATCATGGTAGATAACAACACGGTGAAACGAAGTATTCATACGCCATCTTTAAAGCATGACCCAACAAGCGCATATAACGCAACTTTGCGGTATATTTAGCTATATACAGGCCTATCAATATTATACAACGAGGCTGGCATGCTTCCACCGAAAAAAAGACTCCTTGACCAGGTCCGTGATCGGTTGCGGTTGAAAAATTACGCCTACCGGCCTGAGAAATCGTATCTATATTGGATCAAACAATACATCCTGTTTCACAATAAACGCCACCCGAAAGAAATGGCAGGCTCAGAGATCGAACAATTCAGGCGAAAAG
>Ga0078972_1000624_pt1 | contig 145216 bp, 134 predicted proteins | sample YelNatPaOPGAMG01_FD_67568 | JGI IMG/M metagenome (GOLD analysis project Ga0078972, IMG submission 67568) | Hot spring thermophilic microbial communities from Obsidian Pool, Yellowstone National Park, USA - OP-RAMG-01 (SPADES assembly) (version 2) | ecosystem: Environmental > Aquatic > Thermal... | reverse complement strand
TCTGATCTCGTAGAACCAGATATCAACTATAAAGAAGAGTTATTGCAGCGTCAGATGCTGCAATATCCCGTGACGTTAACCTCACATGTGAATTTTTTTAATATGCTTTTCGGTGTGGGACGAGAATCTAATCTTGCATTTGCACATTTGAGTAACAGTGTCATCATATTGGACGAGATTCAAAGCTATCGCAATGCTATTTGGAAAGAAATGATACATTTTCTGCATGAATTTGCTCAATTGCTGAATTTTAAAGTGATTATTATGTCAGCTACCTTGCCCGAACTGTCGCTTTTGATGGAGGACTCAGATGTTTCGGAGTGTTCACTTGTTGAACATCCTGAACGTTATTTTCACGATCCGATCTTCCGTGATCGGGTGCACCTGCATTTTGAACTTCTTCAAGATGGTGATATGGAAGACGCGAACACCTTCCGCTATGTCCCCCCCCCGCTGCTCACCCCACAAAAGATCCCTCCTGCGGGAGCCAGTCTTCGGGTCATAGCAACAGCTTCTTCTTCGCTTACGTCCATCTTGCGATCTACACGAGATTCGTCGTAAATCTTTGGCAGGTATTCAATCGGCCAGCGGCGGATACCCGGTATCTTGGCACCTTCGGTCGGTTGCACACCAACAATCTGAATGGCGTTATTTTTTTCTTTTAAAAATTTAGACGTGCCCATAATTGTTCCCGTTGTTCCCATAGAAGAAACAAAATGCGTTACGGTACCATTTGTATCTTTCCATATTTCCGGTCCGGTAGAATGGTAATGAGCCATATAATTATCCGGATTGGCAAACTGGTTTAGCATGAAGAATCCGCCTTTCGCTACCTCGGCTTCGGCATAATCACGAGAGCCTTCTATACCTATAGAAGCAGGTGTTAACGTAACTTTTGCTCCGAATGCCTCCATCGTCAATACACGTTCGCGTGTAGAGTTGTCAGGCATTACAAGTTCAATATCCAGATTATACAAACGTGCAATCATCGCCAATGCAATACCTGTATTACCGCTGGTAGCTTCGATCAGCTTCATGCCCGGTTTGATTTCACCACGGTCCAGTGCACCTTTGATCATGCCATAAGCCGCGCGGTCCTTTACGCTGCCGCCTGGATTATGTCCTTCCAGTTTTGCGTATATTTTAACATTAGGTTTGTTGAAGATACGGGTGATCTCTACGAGTGGGGTATTACCAATAAAATCCAGCAGCGTTGCCATGCGATAGTATTATTAAATAGAAATAATTTTTTATTGTTAATCCTCCAAGGGGTTCAAGCCCTTAGAAGGTTATAAAGTTTTATAGCTTTTTCGTGCTTACTTCAATTTGTGCTTTGTGATACACACGTGTATATGCCGGTACACTTTCTGTTAACCAAACGTTACCGCCAATGATACTGCTATGGCCAACAACTGTTTCGCCGCCTAATATAGTAGCGCCCGAATAAATCACTACATTATCTTCGATAGTCGGATGGCGCTTGGTATTTGCTTTGTCTTTGGAAACACTTAATGCTCCTAACGTAACGCCCTGGTATATTTTAACATTGTCGCCAATGATCGCAGTTTCACCAATTACAATTCCGGTACCGTGATCTATATAGAAATTTTTCCCAATGCTAGCTCCCGGGTGAATATCTACGCCAGTTTTACTATGCACGTATTCCATTAGAATGCGGGGCATCAGCGGAATGTTCAGATTGTAGAAGGCATTGGCAAGGCGATAAAATGCAATGGCATAAAACCCCGGATAGGCACGGATCACTTCAAACTCAGAACGTGCAGCCGGGTCACCATTTAATATGGCTTGAATATCCAGTAATAATTTATCGTATATAACAGGTAATTCATTCATGAATGAATCAGACAGTGAAGCAGCGGGCGCAGGTAATTGCTCCTGCATAGATGCAAATAGTTTTGTCAGATCATTTTGATAAATAGTCAACTGTTTTTCTATATCAGAAGCTTCTTTGTATTGAGCCTGAGTTTGTTCAGGAAATAAGATCAATAAAAAGCGCGTAACCAGAGAACAAATATCAGAAGTAGAAGGAAAAGTACCTGCCTGCTGATGTTTTTGTAAAAGTGTTTCCAGAAAGTGCTTATTCATAATTGTAGGTAAAGTTATTGTATGGCAATTTATTGTTTTATTTAGAGGCTAACAAATACCCCGTATCTTAGTTCCGAAATAAACTATTATATTAACTTTATTGTTGCAAGCTAGGATTAAAAAAGAGTTATGAGTTCATTTTCAGTAGAAAAGATTGGTTTACAGGATTCTCAGCAGTTTAGTAAATTATTTATAGATTATCTGGCTCGGCAGCAGCAGATTCAGCCCTTATATACTTTTTATCCGGATATGGATGGTTTAGAGGCTGCTATTCAGCAAAGGAGTTTGCAGCCTGTAAACAGAAGTCTTTTAGTTGATCGCCTCAATGCCCAATACGCCGGACTTGCTCAGTCCGAACGTGTACAGGCGAATATCAATCTTTTGAGAAATGAAAACACCTATACTGTAACAACCGGACACCAGCTGTGTCTGGGTACTGGTCCGTTATATCTGATATTGAAAACATTAAGCTGTGTGAAATTATGTGAGGCTTTAAAGGTCAAACATACAGACGCCGATTTTGTCCCTGTCTTCTGGATGGCATCCGAAGATCACGATGTGGCAGAGATCAATCATTTTTATGTATTTGGAAAAAAGTATACCTGGGAGACACCGCAGCTTGGTGCCGTTGGCCGTTTTGATAATGCGGGTATTGTTGAACTGCTTGACACAATAAAAGACATTCCGGATTGGTTGAAAGAAGCGTATCAATCAACAAAGACACTAGCAGATGCTACGCGCAAAATCATGCATCAGCTATTTTCTGATTATGGTGTGGTGGTAATCGATGGCGACGATGCGGCATTCAAGAAAGCATTTTCTGAAATTATTTCTGCAGAATTATTTGAACAAAAATCAGTTGCTGCTATGTCTGCGACGAATGCGTTAATGGCAGCACAGCACTATCCCATACAGGTAAATCCGCGTGAAATAAATTTATTTTATATGGGTGAAGGAAGCAGAGAACGGATTGAAAAACAAGGGGAGCGTTTTGTCGTGTTGCATACAGAAGTTTCTTTTTCGGCTGAAGAAATTAAAGCCGAACTTGAACAGCATCCCGAACGATTTAGTCCCAATGTAGTACTGCGTCCGTTGTATGAGAGTACGCTGTTGCCCGATATTGCGTATGTTGGCGGACCGGGAGAGATTGCTTACTGGCTGCAGTTGAAAGACGTATTTAAAATATATAACACCTTTTTACCTGCAATATTTCCGCGTATGTTCTCAGGTATTATTACCAGACAGCAGTGTAGTAAACTAGAGAAAGCAAAAATTACACTCGCAGAATTATTTTTGCCGGAGTTTGACTTGAAGCAATTAGTAGTGGCCCGGTCTTTACAGGAAGAAATTTCCATCGAAAATCAGACACAATTAATCACAAAAGCATTCGATGAAATAAGCAGTATTGCGTCAACCGTTGATGGTTCGCTGCAATCGTGGGCACAGGCTGAAAAAGCTAAAGCATTGAAACAGGTAGAAGACATAGAAAAAAAATTACGTAAAGCCGAAGAGCGCAAACACGAAGAAGCGATTAAAAGCGTATTAGGTATTCGTGAAAAAATATTGCCAAATGGTAAATTACAAGAACGGCAGGAATCCGTGTTTACGTTTTTAGTGAACGATGCAGACTTGATTCAGAAATTATATCAATCGCTTGATCCGTGTAGCTTTCATATACAGATGTGTTGCTATGAATAAAGAAGCACTCCGTAAGATATATATTGCCAAACGCGAAGCGCTTGCACTTTCCCAAGCCGAGGCCGGCAGCAAAGAGATTGCGGAGCGGTTTATATCATCGTTGCTTTGGAAAGACTGTTCGGTCATTCATGTTTTTTTATCTATACCTGATAAAGCGGAAGTAGATACTTCTTTTTTAATCCATTACTTTCAGGAAAATCATCCGGAAATTAAATTGTGTACGTCTGTAATTGCCTCAAACGGAATCGATCTGTTACATACATATATAAAACCGGATACTATTTATGCATCTAATAAATGGAACATCCCCGAACCGGTTACGATTGATCTGCTTTCAGAAACAGAAATTGATCTGGTATTAATTCCTTTGCTGGCCTTTGATGACAAAGGAAACAGAGTAGGTTATGGCAAGGGTTTTTACGATCGTTTCTTAATCAAATGCAGAGCCGGTGTTAAAAGAGTTGGCTTGAGTTTGTTCGAACCTACGGAAGAACCCATTGATGCAGATGTTTGGGATGTACCTCTCACGCACGCTATTAGTCCGGCTGGTATTATAAATTGTATCAAGTAGATTTAGTATAGATAATGGATATCTTAAAATAAAAAATATGACAAAACGGTTCGGACACATTACTATTTTAGTTGAAGATTATGATAAGGCGCTTGATTTTTACATAAATAAATTGAGCTTTGTTAAAATCATGGATACTGCTATGGGGCCTGATTTCAGGTGGGTATCCGTTGCTCCGGATAAAAATACGGAAACAAAAATTGTATTTGTGAAAGCAGATACACCGGAAAAGAAAGTACGTGTAGGTTCTCAGGCTGCAGATCATGTTTTTCTGGTTTTAGAAACAGATGACTGTTTGAGAGATTATGAAACACTGAAATTAAAAGGAGTAAAATTCTTCGGTGAACCTAAAAAAATGCCTTGGGGAACAGAAGTGGTTTTCGAAGATTTATATGGCAATCGCTTTGATCTGTTGCAGGTTGTAGCTTAGATAATAAATCCATATAAAAGCAAAAAGCTCTTCTGATCAGAAGAGCTTTTTGCTTTTATACCGAAACCTGATTTTAATCTGCAATTTTTGCAGCTTCACCAAATTCCGTCAATCCCTTTTTATATATTTCGTCTTTCTGATTGTAAATTGGGTAGAACCCTTTGTTGCCCCATACGCTGCGGGCAATATAAGCCTTAACGTTGTTTTTGATAAACTCTTTGGAACGTTTGTATTGTGCGTCATTATATTTAACGCCTGATTTTGCTGCCAGGTCTAATAAGTCTTTCAACATGGCATCTGTTACATTGAATGATTTGAAATAATCATCGTAATTCATTTTACTTAGTGCAGCCTTGTTTGTCTGATAATAGTTTAATGTGTATTCTCTGATCACATTTTGGTTGAATAGCTCCATCATGTATTTTGTATATTCAGAAGTATCTCTGCTTACAAATACATCCGGCATGATGCCGCCACCGCCATATACAGTTCTTCCTTTTGACGTTTTGAATTTTAACGAATCATTAAAATGGATACTATCTGCATGGAAAAATTCTCCGTGCTCGTAGCGCGACAATAGATCTGAATCGTATGCAGAAGCATCTTCTTTATCGTACGGTTTTTGAATACTTCGGCCGCTTGGTGTATAATAACGGGATATCGTTAAACGCAATTCAGAACCATCATTCAGATTAACCGGCATTTGTACCAACCCTTTACCAAACGATCTTCTGCCTACAATCAAGGCACGGTCATTATCCTGCAAGGCACCTGATAAAATTTCAGAAGCAGAAGCACTTCCTTCATTGATCAGCACAACAACCGGTCCGTTTTCGAATGCACCGGTTATACGTGCACGTATTTCCTGATCGTATTTAGTCCCTTTTCCATCTGTGTAAACAATCATTTTATTGCCCGAAATCAATTGATCTGCAATATTAGTGGCACGATCTAAATACCCGCCACCATTGTCTTTTAAGTCAATCATCAAACGTTCCATACCTTGACTCTTTAGATCGGCCAAGGCTGTATTAAACTCGTCAAATGTTTTATCGCCGAAACGGCTGATCTTTATATAGCCTGTAGTTTTGTCAATCATGTAGGCAGCATCAATAGAATACGTAGGTATTTTATCACGAATAATGGTATACGTCAACAGCTTTGCAGAACTTTTACGTTTTACCGTTAACAATACTTTTGTGCCTTTTTTTCCTCTTAATCTTTTGAACACATCTGCTGAAGTAACACCAACACCAGCCATTTGTATGGTATCCACTTTTATAATTTTATCACCTGCCATCAAACCTGCTTTTTCTGATGGTCCGCCGCTGATAGGCGATACAACATAGATAGTATCTTTAATAATATTGAATTCAATACCGATTCCTTCAAAGTTACTTTCTAATTGCGCATCAGAGATTTGTCTGTCTTTTGCCGGAATATATGAGGTGTGCGGATCCAGCTTTTCCAGCATTTGATTGATTGAATAATCAACCAGTTTGTCTACATCAACAGTATCAACATAATCCTGTTGTATGTAATTTAATATTTCTGCAAAACGCAGATAGTTGCCGGCTATGTTCTGTTCACTGCCTTTTTTAGATAAAGCTGCACCAATGAAAATTCCGCAGATTACTGCTAAAGCTAAAAAAATCGGTAAGCGCATCTGGAAAAGGCTATTTTTCGGTTTTTGATTCTCCATGTATTGAATTTAATTAGTTGTTAATCAATATTATATGTTTATTTAAAGCAATTCTAAATAAGGGTTGCCATTTTATACCAACCTTCCTACCTTTGAACGTTCTGTATAAGAAGAATTGATTCTTCAATTTAAAGATTGAACAAAAACAAACCTAACTATTTTCTGCTGATTTTGAACATTTGAGGGCTAGGATATTGGATAGTTTTGAAAATGGACAATCAAATAAATTAAGTGATTAAGCATTAGCGGAATGGCTTTTACCGGTTCTTGCAAAAAAATGATAACGAATAACATTTCAAGATAATTTCTTGAGATAAGTAATATCAACATATAAAAGTGAGTGAAGCGCCTTCAATTCTTAATGGCGGTTAATTGATAGCACATGTATTCTAGCATAAACACATTTATTCAATCTTATTTCAAGCGGAGTACTTCAATTGCTCCGCTTGTTATTTTTAGAGTCGTTTATGGAGCCGTTATGATGTATAGTGCGCTGCGTTTTATATTAAATGACTGGGTACATCAATTTTACGGCATACCCAAATTTTTCTTTTCTTATTATGGGTTTGAATGGGTAAAACCATTGAGCGAGCAGGGGATGCTGGCTGTATATATAATTATGACCATAAGTTTTTTTATGGTTATGCTCGGTGCCTGGTATCGGGTATTTTCAGTTATATCTTTTTTGACGTTCACATATACAGAACTTATAGATCAGACAAATTATTTGAATCATTATTATTTTATAAGTCTGGTAGCATGTATTATGATGTTTGTTCCTGCACATCGTTCTTTTTCTGTTGATACCTGGCGCAAACCGGCATCAGCTGTTACACATGTTCCGGTTGTATTCATTCATATTATACAACTTCAATTAGGCATTGTTTATTTTTATGCGGGTATTGCAAAGCTCAATTACGATTGGCTGATAGAGGCTATGCCGTTAAAAATATGGCTTGTATCACGTAATGATATTCCATTGATTGGCCCTTTGTTTAATTATGTCTGGGTACCGTATCTGTTCAGTTGGTTTGGGATGATATATGATTTAAGTATTCCCTTTTTATTGCTTACCAAAAGATATAGAGGCATAGCTTATGTTGCAGTTATTGTATTTCATATAATGACACGTATTCTTTTCCAGATCGGAATGTTTCCGTTTGTTATGATCGGAGCAACATTGATTTTCTTTCCGGAAAGCTTTCATCAAAAGCTCATCAATACCGTAAGAAAAATACTTCATATCCCATATAAGGAAATAGCAGAAACTTTTTATGTATTCAGACAAAACGTTGCTGAAAAAATTTTATTCGGGATACTTATTGCTTTTGTAGTATTTCAATTGCTTTTTCCATTCAGGTATTTATGTTATCCGGGCAAATTATTCTGGACCGAAGAAGGATTCAGATTTTCCTGGCGTGTAATGCTGATGGAAAAAATGGGTGTATGTTATTTTTATGTACGCAATCCTGATAACGGCTGGCAAACGGAAGTGAATATTCATAAATACCTGACACCACAGCAGGAAAAAATGATGAGTACACAGCCTGATATGATTTTACAGTTTGCTCATTATTTGGGTAAGGAGTATCAACAGCAGGGAATACAACATCCCGAAGTGCGGGTATTGAGTTACGTGGCATTTAACGGACGTATGAGCGAGTTATTTATTGATCCGAAAGTAGATTTGATGAAAGAAAAGGATTCGTTTTGTGCTAAAAAATGGATTATGCCTTATAAAGAGGAGTGATATTTCTTTTTTTATTGGGGGTATGATTTCTTGAATTTTGATGGTGTAACACCCAATTACAGCGCTGTTTATAACTAAGATGCGCAATATCATTGCTGAAAGGATGCAATTTTAATATCTTTATAAAGAACCCAAACTGAAAATTATGAAGTCTGTACAACTAAGTAAGAAATTACAAGACCTTGTAGAGGATGATTATATCCTGGCACATGCTTTATTTTTTTTAGGCATAAAATTTTATAAGTATAAAACTACTACACTTCAGGATGTATTAGCAGAGACGGGTATTTCCGTGTATCAACTCAATCGAAAATTGAAGGAATTACATGCAGAAAAATTTCCCGGACCTGACTTTTTTAAATTTTTTGAAGTGGATGCCATTATTGAATATTTGAAGCATGCACATTATCTCTATATCAAAGAAAAGATGCCTTACATTTCCCGTCTTATCGAAGATCTGGATGATAGAGATAAATTAACGCACGATCTGAAATTGATTTTTCCGTACGTAACAGAAGATTTTATTAAGCATATATATCACGAAGAAGATTCGTTATTTTATTATATACAGAAACTTCATGCAGCAAGCTCCGGTACATTTAGTGAGTCTGTTATGCTGGAAGTAATGAGTAAATATTCGATTAAAGCAATGGCTGCTCATCACGAAGACGATGATGACGAAATGAAGGGAATTCGTGACCTTACCAATAATTATAATATAGAAGGCATTGATGATATACATTTAAAGGTGATTTTTTGTGAGATGCAGGCCCTTGAAAAAGATCTGTTCCTGCATGCACGCATTGAAAATGAAGTATTGTTTCCTAAAGCGTTGGATCTGGAAGCAAGAGTTGCACACTATGTAGCATCATCCATTAAAAGTTATTAATGGCGCGCATTTTAGCATTTGACTACGGAACAAAAAGAATCGGTATTGCCAGTACCGACCCCATGCAGATTATCGCAAATGCATTAGATACTGTTCACCCGAAAGATGTTGTTGTTTATCTTCGGAAATACCTTGCCGCCGAACCTGTTGAAGCTTTTGTTGTAGGACTTCCCCGCACACTGCAAAACGAAGAATCTTCCAATGCTCAGAATGTAAAAGCATTCATCAATTTAATAAAGAAGTCCTTTCCTGAAATGCCTATTTATGGTGTGGACGAGCGGTTTACTTCGTCTATGGCCTTTGATACTATGATTGCCGGAGGAGTAAAGAAAAAGGACAGAAAAGATAAAGCGACTGTCGACAAAATCAGTGCTACCATTATACTGCAGTCGTTTATGGAGCAAAAGCAGAACGGAACGGCAACTATGATTTTTAAGCCGGAACAAGCTTAAGGCAAAATGCTTAAAGCCTAAAGCTTTTGACTTTTTTACATTGTAATTTCGACCGATGATATTTCAATTTTATGCCTTAAGCATTCCGCTTTTAGCTTAGCCATAGGCATTCAGCCTTTAGCTTTTAGCAAAAAATCGTATATTTGCTGAAATAAGTAAAAGAATAATATGATTTATCCGATTGTGGCATACGGGGATCCTGTGTTGAAGAAAATTGCCCAAAACATTGAAAAAGGAAGTCTGGATGTTAAGAAGATGTCGGAAGACATGTTTGAAACGATGGAAAATGCACACGGCGTTGGTTTAGCTGCCCCTCAGGTTGGTTTAAATTTACGTTTGTTTGTCATTGACACTTCTGGTTTTGAAAACGATGAAATAATTGCTATACGTAAAGTTTTTATTAATCCTACGATAGAAGAAGAGTGGGGCGAAGAGTGGCCGTATGAAGAAGGATGTTTAAGCATACCAGGTGTTCGTGCAGAAGTTTTTCGTCCGGCTAATCTTAAAATACATTATTTTGATTCAGATTGGAACGAACATACAGAAGAATTTGATGGCATGACTGCCCGTGTCATTCAGCATGAATACGATCATATCGAAGGGGTATTGTTTGTGGATCATTTATCATCTATAAAAAAACGTTTATTGAAAGGGAAACTTTCCAATATCAGCAAAGGAGATTGTGATGCAGCATATCGCATGAAGTTTCCCATTAAGAAATAATTATCTGTTCAAGCATGAAGATTTATTTGTGCTTGAACAATCTTCCAATAAGTTGCTTTATTCTATTTTGAAAATTCATGCAACAATCCATTGCTTCTAAATTGCCTGATATAGGCGTTAACATTTTTTCGACCATGTCGGCAATGGCACAGCAATACCAAGCTGTTAATTTAGCGCAAGGCTTTCCCGATTTTTCCCCTTCAGAAGAATTGATCCAATTGGTACATGACTATATGCTGAAAGGGTTTAATCAATATGCACCCTTAGCAGGTGTGCGGCCCCTGTTGAATAACTTATCAGAGAAAGTAGAAACCTTATATGGCGCGACATACAATCCCGATACAGACATTGCGATTACCTGCGGTGCTACCGAAGCCTGCTATACAGTTCTCACATCCATATTACACGAAGGCGATGAAGTAATTATTCCTGAACCTTCGTTTGATGTATATCTGCCGGCGATTCAGTTAAGCAAAGCCAAGGCCGTATTTGTGCCGTTAACATTTCCCGACTTCGGTTACGATTGGGAATTGATTCGTTCTAAAATTACTCTGCGCACTAAACTTGTAATCATCAATTCTCCACACAACCCTACAGGCTCCATCATTACGGCAAATGATATTATTCAGCTTCAGAAAATTGTGGAAGAGTACGGGATTTATGTATTGAGCGATGAAGTTTATGAGCATATAGTGTTTGATGGCAAAACGCATTTGAGTATTTCGAGCAATCCGGTATTGAAGCAGCGGGCTTTTGTTGTAGGTTCGTTTGGTAAAACGTATCACGTTACGGGCTGGCGTTTGGGTTATTGCCTAGCACCGGAATATCTGATGAAAGAATTTAAAAAAGTGCATCAGTACAATACCTTCTCTCCCGTAGCACCCATGCAGTTTGCAGTAGCAGATTTTATGAAGCAGAAAGAACAATATGAATCACTGCCAATGTTTTTTCAGAACAAGCGTGATTTGTTTTTAAGTCATATTAAACAAAGTCGTTTTGAAGTAATTCCTTCAAGCGGCACGTACTTTCAGATGCTTTCCTATAAAAACATCAGCAATGAAAACGATCTGGATTTTGCTGCACGTTTAACCCGTGATTTTGGATTGGCTTCTATTCCTGTATCTGTTTTTTACAGCGATAAAACAGACCATAATATACTTCGTTTTTGCATTGCCAAAAAAGAAGAAACCTTATTTAAAGCCGCCGAAATTTTATGCAGGATTTAATTGTATCATTGGTGCAGACACCCTTGTTCTGGGAAGATCCCGTAGCAAACCGTGCGATGCTGGAAGAAAAAATAGCGGGTATACACAAGACCGATGTAATCATATTACCGGAAATGTTTACCACCAGTTTTACAAATGATGCAACCCAATTTGCGGAACCAATGAATCTGAATACCTTCAAATGGATGAAGCAATTGTCGGCCCAAACAGGTGCATGTATTGTAGGAAGTTATTGCGTAAAAGCAAACGGAAATTTTCACAACCGCTTGCTATGGATGCAGCCCGATGGTGTTTTTTATACATACGACAAACGTCATTCCTTTCGCATGTCTGACGAACACAAGGTATATACAGCAGGCAATAAACAAGTAGTGGTAGAATATAAAGGCTGGAAGATAGCGCCTTTTATTTGTTACGATCTGCGTTTTCCGGTGTGGTCCAGAAATACAGAAAACAAATACGACCTGGCTATCTATGTTGCGAACTGGCCTTCGGCCCGTGCACATGCCTGGAAGAGTTTGCTGCCGGCCCGAGCCATTGAAAACATTGCATATATAGCAGGTGTGAACCGAATTGGTACCGATGGCTTGCAGCTTGATTATGCAGGTGATTCTGTGTTACTTGATTTTAAAGGTGTTCCTTTAGCTGAATTGAAAAGCGAAGAAAAAATAGAAACGGTTACATTGAGCAAACAAGCATTGTTAGATTTTAGAGAAAGCTTCCCGGCGTATCTGGATGCGGATGGGTTTGATTTGAAGTAAGCCCCATCGGAGCTCCGTCAGGAGCAACAAGCAACAATTCAGATATATCGTCCCGATGGGACTCGTGCGTTTCTCTATATCTACATCTTTTGCTACCGATGTTTCATCCCTACGGGATTGGTGTTTGTACGTCTAAATTAATAAGTCGGGACTAAAATTTATGGTAGATGTTTTGTCAATCTGTAACTTCTTATTTGTTCTTATTTTACTTGATAAATAATATAGGTACACTTGTTTATGATTAAATACAAATAGTAATCCATTAATATGATGTTAAAGAAAAGTCTTAAGGATATATTTACAAGGTTTAAAACTGAACCAGAATTTAGTTCTGAAAAGAGATTTTCTTTAGATTCTATTCTTGATGGGAAACAAAAGTTTAAAAATGAGATTATTGAATATTTTAATTCTGCTATTATCAACCGTGATAAAGAATTATTAGCTTTTTGCATTAGTGCTTCGTTCAAAGATGGGATTGATAAAGCCTATATAGAGTTGTTTGACAAAATAATTCTTGAAACATGGCATGATGAGCATGAGGATATAGTTGATATTGTTTGTCAATTCGAGGATGATAGGTTTACAGACGCTCTTATAGAGATTGCTGAAAATCCTAAAAAATACAGAAAGTATGATGATGAAATGGAGTCAACTTTAAGAAAGTGTTTTCATGCTTTAAAGGCAATAAAAACCAAAAAGTCCCAAGAAGTACTCAATAAAATGATAGAATCGGATAATCCCAATATTAAAGCAATCCTAGGCATTTATAAATAAAGTCATTTTCAATCTGTTAATATTTTATTGAAATAAAATTGTTCTCAAAGCCCTCATTGGGGCGACATACCGGTAGCAATATAAATCAACCAATAACATCACGCGCAGTTCTCTGTTTGTACATCTAAATTATTGTGCCCTTTGCGAAAACCTTTGCGTTCCTTGCATTTAAAATTTCAAAAAGTGGTTGGTAGTTTAAGTGAAAGCATGGTTTGTGCTTACAGTTAAACTACCAACCACTTAAACATACACAACCACGGCGTGTTTTGTGTCGACTAAAATATACCGCATTCGCAGGTATTTATCGTGTAATATTTCCCATATATGCATTAAGCATTTACCTGCTCGTGCCAGTCCATAACTACGGCAAGCTTCGGAACTTATGTAAGAAAGGACGCTTTGGAATTTGGTTAATGTTATTTGGAATTTAATAACATTAAAGCTTCCTCCTCCGATTCAACCACCTTATACTCCGCAAAGGCGCGGATGTATTTTTCAATGCCTGCGTGGTTGCCTTGAACGGTTATAAGCAGTGGCTTTTTCTTCTGAAGTACATCCTGTAAAAAACGGAACATCGTTCCCGTAGAAGCCTCTCGATGAAAACTATGAATATGCAGTATCAATCCATCTTTGGATTGCAGCAACCAGCTTAAGGTTTTTTGAAACAAGTATAGCTCCGAATGATTGTCGAGCTCCATCACCTCTGCTTCTGGATATCTGCTTTTTATGGCATTAACCCATGGTGCAGGTTTAAATTCAGCAGCACTTTCGGTAAGCGTTAATTGTAGAAATAACATATACAGATTTGAAATCTTTAAGTAATATCTGTTATTTTTGATAAAATACAATACGAATATGGATTTAGCATTTTTGTACGAACGCTTTCTGGAACTTCGTTCAGTAACGACAGATACGAGAAAAGTAAAAGAGGGTGATTTATTCTTTGCACTAAAGGGCCCCAACTTCAATGGGAATACATTTGCCGATCAGGCATTGGAAATGGGAGCGGCCTTTGTTATTGTGGATGAACCGGAAGTTGTAAAAGACGATCGCTATCTGTTGGTGGCTGATGTGCTTACTACCTTGCAGGATTTATCTAATCTGCACCGCCGTACCTTAGGCATTCCGATTCTGGCCATTACGGGTTCGAACGGCAAAACCACAACCAAAGAATTGGTGAATGCGGTGATGAGCAAGAAATATAAAACGTATGCAACGGTTGGCAATTTAAATAACCACATCGGTATTCCATTGACTTTATTGGCAATGGATGAAAGTATCGAGTTTGGTATAGTTGAAATGGGAGCAAATCATCAGAAAGAAATTGCTTCCTACTGTAGCTTTGTTGAACCGAATTATGGCTTAATCAACAATGTTGGGAAAGCACATTTAGAAGGCTTTGGTGGTTTTGAAGGTGTGAAGAAAGGGAAAGGCGAGCTATATCAATATCTATTTGAAACAAATGGAATTGCATTTATTAATTCAAAAAATGAACATCTGATGGAGATGTCTCCGTTTGAATCTCCTGTATTATATGGTCGTAACAGTGATTTTTATAACGCAAAATTTTTAAAGAGCGATCCGTTCGTCACATTTATTGCGGGCAACGAAGAACTGGTTGAAACCAAGCTTGTTGGTGATTACAACTTTGATAATATATTAGCGGCTTTGTGCATTGGTAAGTATTTCGGGGTGCCGTCTATCGCTGCAAATCAGGCGATCGAACAATATGATCCTACGAATAATCGATCACAGATTGTTAAGACCGAAAAGAATGAAGTAATCATGGATTCTTATAATGCGAATCCAACATCTATGCGTGCTGCCATTGAGAATTTTGCTTCCATGCAAAAACGAAATAAAGTACTGATTTTGGGCGATATGTATGAACTTGGCGAAGAGAGTGAAACAGAACACGCGAATATCGGTGCCTTATTGAATTTATTAACAGACAGTACAATTATCATTGTAGGTAAACACATGCAGGCAGCAGCTAAAGAATGCGCTTCGGCACATTACTTTGAAACAAAAGCAGATGCGGTAACTTATTTAGAAGCCAATCCGCTTGTTGATCGTGTGATCCTGCTAAAGGGATCAAGAGGCATGGGGCTGGAGAGCTTGATGCCGGCACTTTAATAATTATAAATTATAAATTAAGAATAAATTAATCATGAAGAAAAAGATAATCATCGGTTTACTTGTAATCTTAGTATTGATACAATTTGTACGTGTAGACAAAACAAATCTTCCGGTAGATAGTACACAGGATTTTGTAACCATAACCAAAGCGCCAACAGAAATTGTTTCTTTGTTAAAAACGGCTTGTTATGATTGTCACTCAAACGAAACAACGTATCCGTGGTACTTTAATGTTGCACCAATTTCCTGGTGGGCCAAAGATCACGTGAATGATGGTAGAAAACATCTGAATTATTCTATTTGGGGAACATACAAAAAAGAAAGACAAGCACATAAAATTGATGAAATGTATGGCGAAGTTGAAGAAGGTGAAATGCCGTTGACGTCTTATACCATCATGCATGGTGATGCTAAACTAACACCTGAACAAAAAATGGCATTGGTGAACTGGTTGAGAACGATTCAATAATTATGAATTGTTGTCTGGATTAAGATTTATAGGATTAAAAGATTAAAAGATTTTTACTAATAGTCCTAGAAATCCTAATTCAGACAATAATCCCCTTCCTATATTCACTCGGAGAGTAACCGCTGGTTTTTTTGAAATATTTTGAAAAGTATGATTGGTCTGAGAAATTCAATTGAAAGGCAATCTCTTGTACTGTCAGCTGTGTATGGGTTAACAGGCGTTTTATTTCCAATGTCATGCGGTCGTTTATAAAATCTGTTGGTGTGCGGCCGGTAAACTCTTTTACGGTTTCACTTAAATGATTTGCTGTTACTTGCAGCAAGTCTGCATATTCTTTCACACTAATATTTTCGGTGCATTTTTCTTCGATTAATTGTTTAAACCGTTTAATTAAAATATGTCCTTTTTTTAGTTGTGTGCCTTCAGCCTGTGGATATAGTCTTTTGCAGGAAATTAATATCAAATCAAGCAATGCGTGTGTTGCCTCCTGGCTGTCTATTGCTTCTGTGTTTACTTCTATGATTGCTTTCTTAAATAGGGAATCTAATTCTTCAATCGATTTTAGTTCCATTAAATACAAGGGAGGGCTATTGTATTCTAAGGAGTAGAAAAATGGAAACTCGAATAATTTGTACGGATCAGTTTTGTTTGAAAGGTAAAATATAGAGCTGAATAAAAAGATATATCCTTGAATATCTTCTGAAAAAGATATTTCGTGAATCTGTCCGGGTGAAAGAAAAAAAACTGTATTCGGTTTTATTTCATATTCCTGTAAATCGATGGTGTATGTGCCTGTGCCATTTGTAATAAATAAAATTTCATAAAAATCATCGTGGCGGTGTGGGTATGATACTTTGAAGTCACGGTCTTTATTGAAAACCTCCACATTATATTGCGCACCGCCGGCAGTTTTTTTTGAAAACTTATCGATGGAATAAACAGGAATATGTTCGGGTTTGGGCTTCATCAGATTATTTCATAAAGTCATACGTATAATCATGTGGCGGCGAAAGATTTTCTTTAATCACCTGCGGACTTACCCAGCGTAATAAATTCAATACTGAACCTGCTTTGTCGTTTGTGCCCGATAGACGTGCACCGCCAAACGGCTGTTGATTTACTACAGCACCTGTTGGTTTATCATTGATATATAAATTACCTGCGCTGTAGTACAATGCTTTCTTTGCTTCATCGATAACCGTTTGTGAAGATGAAAAAATACTTCCGGTTAAAGCATATTGCGTACTGGCATCTACTAATTGCAGTACCTGATTCCAGTCTTTATCCTCGTAGACGTAAATGGTTAATACCGGTCCGAAAATTTCTTCTCTCATTGTTTTGTAAGATGGGTTTTTCGTTTCGATAATTGTTGGCTGGATAAAATATCCAATCGACTTGTCATACGTTCCGCCTGCGATGATAGCAGCATCCGTCGCCTGTTTTGTTTCTTCTATGTATGATACTATTTTGTTGAATGCTTTTTCATCAATCACAGCATTTACAAAATTTGAAAAATCTTCAACCGATCCGGTTTTGATTTCTTTCAAGATTGATAGTACCTGCTCTTTCACCTTTGGCCAGATGGATGCCGGTATATAGGCTCGTGAAGCAGCGGAGCATTTTTGCCCCTGATACTCAAAAGCTCCTCGAACCAAGGCTACGGAGAGCGCTTGTATATCACAATCTGTGTACGCCAACACAAAATCTTTACCGCCCGTTTCGCCAACAATGCGCGGAAAATTTTGATAGAGGTCTATATTTTGATATATGGTTTTTGAGATGTGTTTGAATACACCTGTACTGCCTGTAAAATGTAAGCCCGCAAACTGGCGGTGCTGGAAAATAATATCTCCTGTTATTGGTCCGTCGGTATATATTAAATTGATTACACCATTTGGCAAACCTGCTTCCATCAGAATTTCCATAATGATACGAGCCGAATAGATCTGCGTGTATGCTGGTTTCCATACCACCGTATTGCCCATCAATGCGGGAGCGGAGGGAAGGTTTCCCGCAATGGCAGTAAAGTTAAAGGGGGTTAATGCAAATACAAACCCTTCCAGCGGACGATAGATCATCTGGTTTTTTATTCCTTCAGGAGAGTAAGGTTGTATCAGCTCTATTTCACGAGCAAACTGAACGTTCATTCTGAAAAAATCAATCAGCTCGCAGGCCGAATCAATTTCTGCCTGAAATACATTTTTTGATTGTCCCAGCATGGTGGCCGCATTTATTTCAGCACGGTAGGTGGTAGCAATTAAATCAGCAGCCTTCAAAAATACCTGAGCACGTTCGTTCAATGTTTTGGATGACCAGCTGTGTTTGGCGTGTAATGCTGCTGCAATTGCTTCGGATATATGCGAAGCTTTTCCTTCACAGAAATAGCCAAGTGTATGTGCATGTTCGTGAGGAGGAGCAATACGTATATGCGATTCAGTAAAAATTTCCTTGCCGTTTATAATCATTGGTATGATTGGTGCAGAAGATTTCAATGCAGCAATTTTTTTTACAATGTCATCACGTTCTACAGAACCAGGTGCATAGCTTAATACTGTTTCATTTTTAATAACAGTTGCGGTCATAGTGAGAATAGTTTAAAAAGTGTTTATAATATATTTTTCAATTCAATAAGATTTTTTATTTCGAATTGAATATTTTCTGAGTGCACTTTATTTTCCGGATTGTAGAAGACATGACCCAGTCCCATTTTTTTTGCACCCAGCACATCTGCATATAAATCATCGCCAATCATTATACTCTTTTCTCTGCTGCTATTTGTTGTATGTAATGCATATTCAAATATCTGCGGTTCTGGTTTTTTATAACCTGTATGGTCTGCATGAATCAATGAATCGAAGTATTTTTCCAATCCGGAATACTTCATTTTTATATGTTGCGTTTCTGAAAAGCCGTTGGTGATGATATGAAGACTGTATCCTTTATTTTTTAAATAGTCCAGAATTTCAAATGAATTCGGATGTACGTGTGGTTTGGTTGGACATAACTCAATGAAGTGCATATCTAATCGGCTTGGCACTTTATTGCCTTCAATGCCCAGTAACTTAAACGTACGCGGAAAACGCTCTGTTCGTAGTTCTTCTTTGCTTACTTCATTGCGGTGAAAACCTTCCCACATACTGTCATTAATCTGCCGATACGTTTTTTGGAAATCAGGTATAGAGAAACCAAATTTTTCCAACTCATATATAGCGTACAGCTCTTCAAGTGTCTCTGCACAATTAAGGTTGAAGTCCCATAGGGTGTGATCCAGGTCAAAGAAGACAGTCTGATACGTTTTCATACTATACGTTTAATTTCAATCGTTCAACAGGAATGTTATTTACTAAATGGCTCTCTACAATTTCTGTAACATCATTTACTGTTACTTTGCCATAAAACACTCCTTCCGGATACACGACCAGTGCAGGTCCGTGAGCACATACATCAATGCAGCCTGCCCGTTGCGCGCGAATTTCTATAGCCAATTTCCTGTTTTTAATTTCCGTTTTGAAAGCTTCAACAAGCTCCATTCCTCTCTTTTCTCCACAACATTCTTTCCCCTCAGGACGTTCGTTGGTGCAGATGAAAACGTGTTTTTTAAATTTCATAATTACAGTATATTTCAATGATATTGGTTGTTGATTTGCCGGTTACTATAAATCCGGAACTTTGTATATTTTCTTTTTTATATGCTGTTTGCGGATAGCCAGCTCATTGTTTGCATAAAGCGTTCTGTATTCAATTAAATCTTTGTAAAGCTGGGGTTCTTTACCAAAAAGTTTGAATAGTTGCTTGAGAATATCGATGTACGTTTCATTAATATAATAGTATACCCACTGATCCATTTTACGGTATTTTACCAGACCAATTCCTCTGAGAATACTTAAGTGACGGGAAGTTTTTGTTTGCGTATAGTCCAGAATTAATTCCAGATCCGAAATACACATCTCATCATTTACTAAAATGAGATTTAGAATCCGGATTCTTGATTCGTCGCTAAAAGCCTTCAGAATATCTGAACCTTTTTGAATATCAACTGTTTTTAGTCGTATCATGTATATTCGTTCAGTCAAATATACTTAAATGCTTTGTGTAAAACCTGTATTTTGAACAATAATTCGCTATAAATGTTGTTCTTAATAGTAATGATGCATGTAATTTTTTAACTTGTACGACTAAATTAAAATATTTGAAAAAGCGTTTACTTATAAGGTCGGCAGCATTTATTTTGACGATGTTGCTTTTTGGCTTTGCACATGCACAATCACCAAGGAAAATCATTCAATTTTCAGGTTTAATTGTATCCGGAGATAGTGCTTACGGCACACCAGGGGTGTATGTGTTTGTGCCAAAGGAAGGGCGTGGTACTATGTCAAATGCTATCGGGTATTTCTCTATGGCGGCTTTGACAGGCGACAGTGTTGTAATCAAATCCATCGGATATAAAGAGAAGAATTTCATCGTTCCATATACGTTAGATGACAAGGTATCTGTGATTATTGAAATTTTGGAAGATACCCTTTATATGCCTATCATTGAAATTACCCCTTGGCCTACAGAACGCCTATTTAAAGAGGCTTTTGTTGCGTTAAAGCTTCCTGAACAGCAATACACAAATATGCACAATAACCTGAATGAACAGGTATTGAAGCGTATGATGTACAATACCGGGGCGGATAGCTATATGAATCACAGATATTATTTGCAGCAGCAAACAATGTCGGTCGATAATCAATATTTCTCACCTACACTTTCCCTTACCAATCCATTTGCCTGGAAGAACTTTATTGATGGTGTGAAACGGGGAGACTTAAAGAAGAAGTACCCCAATCAGATATTGCCGGATGATGAGTAAAAAGTTGGGCAGTTTAATCTTACTTTTTATTGTGTGGAGTATCATCAATACAATTTTTGCTAATGACTCGTTAAAGATTACTTCTTCAAATAGGTTTTCAAAAATTGTTGGAGATACCACTAATGGCTCTTTTCGCGGGCATTATATAGGAGATGAAATTTTTAAAGTACAGCATGCCGAAAAAGCTTTATTAGAAGGACAAGGAGATGATTTTTTATTTTATAGAGTATTATGCGATACGATTCTTACAGCAGAGATTTCTTATACATTTGACAGATTCCGTCGGTTGATTTCTATTCAGGTTGAATTTTTTGAAAAGCAATACGCAGATAGTAACAAGACCCTTACATTGGAATTCCATGAGTACTTTACAAAATGGTGTGGTGCTGCAAAAACGGAAAATTCGTATTTAATCTGGAAAGGTACTAATGAGCTGTTCATTGAGTATAAAACAGTCAGTTTACCATTAGGTATCAATACTGAAATTGAGTTATATAAACCTTAAATATTAAACATTTAGATTATTTATTTTTCGAATTATGTACCTTTGAAAGAATCGTAATATTGTATATAGAATGGAATCTGCACAAATAGATAATATTTCAAAAAGCCATGAAGCGCATAAGAAGCATTTTGAGAAGTTTCTTCAAAATGAACGGGAACAACGGCTTTTTACATTAAGGAATAAAGATAACGTGGAATATAAAATCAATATTCGCACGTTAGATATATTAGCTCCGTTTTTACACGAACAATCTAGTTGGCTTACAATAGGAGATTACAATGGTTTTGAGGCTAAGTATTTATTAGATAAAGGACAGCGTGTTGTTGCTTCGGATATTTCAAATAGCTTTTTGAACGCAGCAAAAGAAGAAGGATTGATTCAGGATGTAAGCCAGCAAAATGTAGAACAGCTTACGTACGATTCAGGTGCATTTAATTATGTGATGTGCAGAGAAGCATATCACCATTTTCCCAGAGCCTACATGGGGGCGTATGAAATGATGCGTGTTGCAAATAAGGCCGCCATCATTATCGAACCGATTGATATTATTCAGAAGATGCCTGTTATGTTATTTCTGAAAAATGTAATGGATCTTTTCAATCCTTTTTTAATAAATAAAATTTGGAAGAATCGGTTTTCTTTTGAAATAGTAGGGAATTATGTATTTAAAATTTCTGAACGCGAAGTTGAAAAGATGGCTATGGGTATTGGTTTGCCATGCATTGCATTCAAACGTATAAACGTTGTAATGGAGCAATTGGGGGAAGGTGTAAAAGATACTCCTTATAATAAAGTAGTATGGAAAAAATTTCAACGAAAAGTAACTATAAAGAATTTACTCGCAAAATTACATATCATACCATACAATACACTCTGCTGTGTTATTTTCAAGGAAATGCCTTCGCCAAAACAAATAATGGATATGAAAAACAATGGATATGAAATTTTGCCACTCCCTAAAAATCCTTATTTGAAGTAAATTTCACACTCTGGAAAATAATTTCTTGCAAAGTGAAAAATAGTTTTTACCTTTGAAATATGAACATAACATGTAAATATACACTTGCAGTCCTTTCGACAGTCGCACTACACGCGAATGGACGGGCTATATAGGTATATTTATTAACCATAATATATCGAAAGCCCGTCCAAATCTGGACGGGCTTTTTTATTGACTATTTGTACTATGAATTTATTATACACACATACATCGAAATGTTCTATCGCAGCTCTGGCAGCAGTGGTGAAGGCAGTCTATGTTCGAGTCTGGGTGGTATAATATACAGTACAAATTATTTGTCTATATAAAAGGCCTCCCGCAAAAAAACGGAAGGCCTTTTTTTATTCGTCACCATAAAAATAAATATATATGAAAACGCAAACAACAAAGTATTCATTTGCAGATCGTGTAAATCATGTTCCGCAATCTTTTATCCGTGAAATATTAAAAGTAGCCTCAGACCCTGCCATTACTTCGTTTGCAGGTGGGCTGCCTAATCCGGAATTTTTCCCGGTAAAAGAATTAGAACATAGCGCGTCTGTTGTATTTCAACAAGAGGGGATGCAGGCATTGCAATACGCATCCACAGAGGGATACTATCCCTTGCGGGAATTTATTGCTCAGCGGTATCGACAGCGCTACAATATTGATATTCCGCCAGAACAGATATTGATAACGAATGGCTCTCAACAGGCATTGGATCTGATTGGTAAAATCTTTTTGAATCCGGGCGATCATGTATTGGTAGAGCGCCCGACTTATTTGGGTGCCTTGCAATGCTTATCTATGTTTCAGCCCAAATTTCAGGAAGTAATGCTGAATGAAGATGGGATTGATACAGATGATTTAGAAGATCAATTGTGGTCAAATACTATAAAAATGTTTTATAGTATTCCAAACTTCCAGAACCCGACGGGCACTAGATACAGCGAGGCTGTTCGCGAACAAACGATGCAGATTATAAGCAGGTATAATACGATGGTGATTGAAGATGATCCTTATGGAGATATATTCTTTGATGGAGCAGAATTGCCGCCATTGTACAGCTACATGCCCGAGAGAACAATTCTTTTAGGTTCATTTTCTAAAACGATTGCACCGGGCTTGCGTTTGGGCTGGATGGTTGCACCTGAAGAAATTATTCGTAAAGCAGCGATTATGAAACAAGCTACCGATTTGCAATCCGGAAATGTGGCACAATATATATTGTATCGTTTTCTGACAACATATTCATTGGATGCACACATCAGACGTATTCAGGATGCCTACCGGTTTCAGCGAGATACCATGATGAGCTGTTTAAAACAATATTTTCCCGCAGGGACTAAATACACGCATCCGGAAGGGGGTATGTTTACCTGGGTAACGTTACCGGAAGAGATAACGTCACGCGAGTTATTAGCTAAAGCCATCGAACAGAATATCATCTTTGTGCCCGGAGATACTTTTTATGCAAGTAACCCGGACACACAAACGCTTCGGCTGAATTATTCTAATGTAGCCGAAGAGAAGATGCGGAAAGCTATGAATACATTGGGCGGTATGGTTGCCGGATTGGTTGAAGTCTAGGAAGGTATTTTATTTTAAAGTTATGGGAAATAGAATACTTGAATTGGCCTCGTTTTTTCGAAGAACAGGCGGAGGATACCATGCATCTTTGGTTAGAATACTCGCGTATGCCAGGCTGTGGTTTAAGAAAGCAGGTATATGGTATAGTCGATGGATTGATAAAGGGCTGGAAGATTTTTATACGATGATTAAGAATCATAAGAAATAAAATCATTTTGCTGGCGATTTAAGAATCAGTAAGAAGGCGCAGTCTGTGTATACATTCAGTACATAGACTGCGCTTTTCTTGTCTATTCAAGTATATTCCAAATACATTTTTTTGTATTTGAAAGGATTTTAAATCTTTAAATCCTGAATATAAGCAGGAATTAAGTTTTTTCAGTATATTTAAATTATTATATTATTTATTTGTATAATCTTATTTGTGAGTAGCCAATACTCATTGCTGAAGGTGCCGTTCCAAAAGAAATAAAATATGAAAACAAAAGGACAAAAGAGTTGTAAGACCATTGTATTGAACATGGCCATGAATGCGTTTTCATTGAGTACGAAGAGTGCCATAGTATTTTTATTTATGGTATGTGTGATAATAGCGTCGAAGGCACAGACACCCACAATCAATTATAATATTCGTTTAAATCAGATTGGTTTCTACCCAAATCTGGATAAAATTGCAATTGTTGCAGGTAATCCTGCGGCAGGAAGTTTTTCAGTTCAGTCTCTTGATTTGTCAACCACTTTTTTCACAGGTACACTTGGTGCTTCTGCAACCTGGTCCTTTTCAAATGAAACAGTACGCGCCGCCGATTTCAGTGCATTTAAAACACCGGGAACGTATGTGTTATATGTAGCTGGTGTTGGCTACTCACCACCATTTATAATTAATCCCGATGCGTTTAATATTCTTTCAAAAACGGTGTTGAAAGGCTATTATTTTAAACGTGCTTCAACAGCTATTACTACTCAATACGGGGGTGTTTATGCACGGGCGGAGGGACATCCTGATACAGGCGTTAAGATTCATGCTTCTGCTGCCAGTCCGGGCAGGCCTGCGGGTACCGTTGTTTCGGCCCCCAAGGGATGGTATGATGCGGGAGATTATGGCAGCTATGTTGTCAATTCGGGTATTTCCACATACACATTATTATCGTCGTACGAACATTTTCAATCGTATTATGATACGTTACCATTAAATATACCGGAGAGTGGAAATGGAATACCGGATATTTTGAATGAGATAAAATGGAATCTCGATTGGATGTTAACCATGCAGGATCCGTATGATGGAGGTGTATATCATAAAAAAACCACTCTTGCATTTGATCAGTTTGAGATGCCAGCTGCAGATCAGGCACAGCGATATCTGATTGGTAAAGCTACTGCAGCAACGTTTGATTTTGCTGCGGTAATGGCGGTGGCCTATAGAACCTATCTTCCATACAATGCCACGTATGCCAATCAATGTTTGGCTGCAGCTAAACTAGCCTATACCTGGGGCATTGCCAATCCGGGTATTACGTTTTCAAATCCGTCTGATGTATCAACCGGTGAGTACGGGGATGGCACTCTAAGCGATGAGAAAGAGTGGGCTGCAACAGAATTGTATATCTCAACAAAAGATGATTCATATTATGCCAATAGCTTTAAAAATGCCAATAGCTATGGTATTCCCAGCTGGCCTACGGTAAATACACTTGGAATAATTTCATTGGTACACCACAGGAAAAATTTAACCGCACTGGGATTTGCTGATACAACTGCTATTAAGAATAAATTATTTGCCATAGCAAATCCGATCCGCACGCATAAAACTACAGCTTCTGCTTATAAAACCGGTATGGGAACCAATGGCAATGCAGATTTTATCTGGGGAAGTAATTCGGTAGCGCTGAATGAAGGTATAATCTGTATGTCTGCTTACTTGGCTACAAAGGATCTTACGTATCTGAATACTGCTATATCAGAATTAGATTATGTGTTGGGTCGTAATGCTACAACGTATTCATTTGTATCCGGTATTGGAAGTAAGCCTGTGATGAATCCGCACGACCGGATTTCCAGTTCAGATGGCATTGTAAATCCCATTCCGGGATGGATGGCTGGAGGGCCAAATACAGATTCACGGGGCGATTGCGGAGCCAGTGCTTATCCCTCTGCATACAAAGCAACTTCTTATGTAGACAATAGTTGCAGCTACTCTACAAACGAGATAGCAATCAATTGGAATGCACCGCTGGTATTTGTTGGTATTGCCGTACAATATGTAAACCGTACAGATTTGAATCCTATTATACAGGTTCAAAAAGCTGCTGCAAGCATAACATCAAACAATAGTCCTGCTGTTTCTGTGGGTACATCGCTTGTAGGTACAGCTGCCAATACGGTTACTATAACGATTAAAAATGCCGGTGCAGTTCCGTTGATTATTAGTTCTATTACAGGAGATCCTGGATTTGTGGTGGGAACATTAACTCCTGCCAGCCCGATAGCTGCCGGAGCTTCATCTACATTTACAATATCCGCTACACCCGCAAATGCAGGTGTGAATACCGGAAAAGTAATTATTCAAACAAATGATCAGACAAATCAGACCTTCACGTTAAATCTTGCTGTTACCGGTACTGCACCTGCAATAAGTGTAACACAAAATACCATTGCTTATGCCAATAATGGAATAGCATATTCATTCCCCAATACCACACAGGGACATCAGAGTTCAGCTGTTGTCTTTACAATAAAAAATAGCGGAACTTCAGCCCTAACCCTTGGAACGGCTGTAATTACGGGCCCTTTTCAACTAACAGCTCCGTCAGTATCCTCTGTAGCAGCAGGAAGTACAACAACATTTTCAGTGGTCTTTGCTCCAACTGCAACAGGTAATGCTACAGGCACAGTAACTATTCCAACAAATACTGCTGATTCACCATTTGTTTTAAATCTTTCAGGAGATGGTATATTAGCTACAGGAACGATGGGAGCACTGGCTTCTGATGCAGTAATTATTGCGCCGAATCCTACCAATGGAAATGTTTCTATTCAGATGAATGGTATGTTCAGTAATATATCTATCAATGTATATAATACATTGGGAGAACAGTTGATGTCAAATGCACTGAGTAGCGTAAATTATTCATCGATTCCTTTAACACTTAGCAATGCAGCATCCGGCATTTATATTGTTGAAATTATTACCGATCAGGGAAATACTATGAAGCGCGTGGTTAAAGAATGATGATATTTGAATTGATCTGATACATAAAGTCGTGTATTTACTGCAGTTTTGCAAAGCGGTATAAGTATATACTACACTTAATTTTTAAAACGTATAACAGATACATATTACATATTACTTACTAATCGCTACTTTACAAACGGGTTCATGCCTGATAGAAAAATTACATGAATTTGCAATGAAGCACATGTTGTTCGCTTCGTGATGCAAAGCATTGGCTTTATCAATCATATTAGTATTTGTAATAACAATTTGTGGACGGAGTATTACTTCAGTAAAATGTCCGCTTCCGTTACTGAATTCTTCCATCATTCCAACGGCAGTGTCTTCGTAGGATAAAACAACAATTCCAGCTTCAGCACATAAATGCAAATACCATAGCATGTGGCACGAAGCAATAGACGAAAGAAAAAGATCTTCCGGATTGTGCTTTGTTTGATCTCCTCTGAAGGCTGCGTCAGAAGAGCACATAATGACTGTTTTGTTTTTAATAGATATGGTGTGGCTTCGTTCATACGCTTTATAATCTATAGTGCCGGATCCGGTATTGCCCGTCCATACAACTTGGGTTTGATAGGAGTGAATCATAGTGTATGTAAAGATGAAATCATAATATTAGTCTGCAGCCTGTTTATTTGATTTGAAATACATTATATGGAATTGATTAGTAAATTAAAGGATATATTTTAATTATAGTGCTATTTTACCATTCTGTTTTATTAACTTTGGTTTACAAAACTATACTATATCATACTATGCAAAAAAACATTAAAATTATTTTATCGGTAATCTTTGTAATTACTGTACTACTTTCTTCATGTCACAAGAAAAAGGACGATCCTACTCCATCTTCAAGCAATAATAACAATGGATCAACATCTAATACCGGAAGTTATTTACCATTGACTCCAGGTAATGTATGGAACTATGACGGTGATGATACTTATACCAGTACAGTAACAAATAAAACAAAAACTATAAATGGAAAGGCTTATAGCATATTGGTTGATGTTGTGCAGCCAAGTTCTACACCAGATAGTACGTATGCTTTTCAAGATGGGAATAAGTATTATTCATATTCTCAGACTTCAGCTGGTCCATTAGAATTGAAAATCATTGATTTGGATTTGCCAATTGGTACAACTTGGTCTACTGGTATTTCAAGTAATGCATCTACGGATGTTACGTATACGTTTAAAGTTACAGGTACAGGTTTGACAAGAACAGTTAACAGTGTTGCCTATAATGATGTGATTTCAGTACAATTAGAAACTACTACGGCTCTTTCTCCATCTTATATACAAACATTAAAATCTTATGGCATTGATGATGCAACCATTGCTATGATGCAGGCTCAATATGCTGCGTATGATTTTGTACAAACGACCTATTATGCTAAAAATGTTGGTTTGATCGAACAGACATCAACAACTTCAGGTTTGAATGTTCACCTAGTGAGTTCAATAATTAAATAAATTTCAGATTTTGCATAAAAAAAGACGGCCGGTATTTACCGGCCGTCTTTTTTTATGCAAAATCTGAGGTATTTTCAGATATATAAAAATGTGGTCAATTTAGTATTAGCCAAGACATAAGTTGATTGTACGGCTTATTTAAATAATATACAGATCACTTACATTTGAATATAAAAAAACGTATTTTGGTATTAATAAAACTCAAGATATTATGAAAATATTTATACAGAAAATCAGTGTGCTATTGTTATTAGCTATTTCCGGCTTATTTGTACAGGCACAAACGATTCAGATTAGTGTGGCAGGATTTGGTACGATAGCCAATGGTTCAACAACTGATATAACGCCTTATCTTGCGGATATTAACGTAGCCTTACCTATAACAATTACCATTAAAAATACAGGCTCATCTACGTTGACGATGACTCAGACTGCAGGGAAATATATTGTTCTTAGTGGAGGAGGTGCTTCGGATTTCACTATTGATGAATCAGGATTAACCGGATCAATTGCTGCAAATGCAAGCCAGACATTTACGGTAAATGCCTCTTTAACGGAAACAACCGGCAATGGAAAGACTGTTTCAATAAATATTTCAAGTAATGATCCTGCAAATGCCAGTTATACGGGAAGTATCAAATATAACATCGTAAAACCTACTGCTACAGCCACTGTAAAAGCTGCTGATATTGGCTTGAGTCTGTATCCAAACCCATCTGCAGACGGGCATTTCTTCATCTCTGGAAATAATGTTTCGGTTGATAGAGTTGTAGTAAGCAATGTGTCAGGTATTACACAGGAGTTTACTACAAGAGAATTCATAACATCTTTAAAAGGTTTATTACTTGTTCAGGTATACACAGATAAAGGTATTGTTTCAGAAAAAGTAATTATTCAGGAATAGTTGTAACGCAAATTCCGTTCACATAAATAAGAAAGTCTCCTGTTAACTAACAGGAGACTTTCTTATTTATATACAGATCTGGAAACTAGTAACTAGCTACTAGTAACTAGTTATTTTATCCTGGCGTATCGATTACTCAGATACTGAATCAATTCTTCATCCCATTTGCTGCGGTGCGAAAAGTATTTTATTAATCGGTCGTACGAAGCAATCTTTTTAGCTTTCGTTTCACTTTCTTCATTGATAATAAACAGATCTCCGAGCAATTGTGTTTTATCTTTCAGATCTCTGTCTTTTTTTATTTCGTCGAAGAGAATGTCATATAGGTCGTCTTGTTGTGGCATGGTAGTAGTTCTAATTTAAATATATTCGTAATAAACTTTTTATTGAAATGATAGAATGATTATTTGATGAATGTTCATAGTTAGTCAGCACTTAAAAATTTTACTGATGTATAATCATTGAAATTTATTCTATCCATTTCCATGCGTTGTTCTTCTTGCCAATCACCGATAACTCTATTTCCGAAACCAGTCAAAAATATTTCTTTTTCTAATTTTTCAAGCGGATTTAATTGAGGCTTAAATTCAATACGAGATTCCTGCGTTTCTATGTTCGTTACAAATAATATTTCCTTAGACCTGCTAAAGGTGCAATACTCTTTTGCATTTAACCATTTCGTTGAATTAAATAAAAAGTTACAATAAGCATCTTCGTAATTAGCTTCAAAAATAATTTCCTGTTTTGTTTCATTGTTTGAGAAAATAAAACTATGAATTAAAGTCATTTTGTATTCAACCAAATCGTATTTTAAAGTAGAATATGCTTTGGTGTCTTTTCTATTGCTTTTTAATTTGCCATCAATAGTAAAAATAAAGTTATTCTTTTTTGTATTTTCAATAGCTTTAAGTATGAGTGGAAGGTTTATTTGTTCAAGCTTTGAAAGCTCAGAAAAACCAACTTCTAAAATTTGACAGATTCGTAATAAGTAGTCTTTTCTATTTCGTATTTCTGAATCAGGGAAATTGAAATGCAATTCAGAAATACTACTTAAAGATTTTTCGTAGGAATGAAAGTATGGCTCTTCTATATCTGCAATATGAAAATTTAATTTTCGTGTATTTTTAATTGAATTTCTTTTGAAAGTGGAGGCATGAAGAATACACAAAACATTGAGGAAATGTGATTGTATTTTCGGATTTTATTTTTTTCAATGTCAATTATTTGTATTTGTTTGAGTTCCATAATCCCCGACTAAAAGTTTTCATATACTATATTATGACTATTTCATCTGAAATAAAAATGCTCCTCACATTTTTGGGAGGAGCATTTTACTATAATTTATGCAAGTGGTTGGTGACGCCCAGGAATCATTCGTTCATTTAAATTATATACTGGTGGGCTAACACGCAACCACGGCCGTGGCTTTAAGCGTTTAGCATTAGGCATCAGGCTTAGAAAACAAACCCTACCTTTTTCAAATCATCCCAATACAATGGGTACGATTTGTTTACTACCGATGGTTCTTCAATTGTTACTTTTCCTAATAATGCAAGCGGAGCGAAAGCCATTGCCATGCGGTGATCTTCGTAGGTATGTACCGATTGTCCGTTTACCTTAAATGTACCCGGAATAACTTTATAGGTAATGTCTTTTTCAATCTCGATCATATCTGCACCAAACTTGCGCAGTTCATTTTGTATAGCAGCAATACGATCTGTTTCTTTGATGCGTAAGCTTTGCAAGCCGCTCAGTGTACCCTCAACACCTTTGGCAGCAAGGATTACAGCAACCGTTTGTGCCAAGTCCGGACAGTCTGTAAAGTCCCAAACTAAGTTTCCTTTAACAGGTTGCTTGGTAAGTTTCAATCCGTCTGCCGTGAATTCTGTTTTCACACCCAACTGATCCATGATGTTCACAATCACGTGATCACCCTGCAGGGAATTTTTTACATACCCTTTTAATTCGATGTTTGCTTCTTTCGCAAGAGCTGCTATACTGAACCAGTAGCTTGATCCCGACCAATCTGATTCAACTTTGTATTGCGCCGGCTTATATGTCTGATGTGTAATTTTGATAATATTATCCTTCCATTCAGATGCAACACCAAAATGTTCCATCAAACGCAAGGTCATTGCAATGTATGGTTTGGATCCTACGTGCCCTAACAATTCAATCGTTAAACCTTTTGGCAATACAGGTGCGATCATTAGCAGCGCCGTGATGTATTGAGAGCTCACGTCCCCTTTGATTTTGATGTAATCTGTTTTCGCTAATTCCGGTTTGAATGGATGAATCAGAATAGGAGGGAAGCCTTCTTTTTCTTTGTATTCAATGACCGCACCCAATTCACGTAAGGCATCTACCAATAATTTAATCGGCCGCTCTTTCATGCGCGGTGTGCCCGTCATTTCGCGTGGCTTGCCATTGAAGGCACTGAATGCAGTTAAGAAACGCATTGTTGTGCCGGCATCCAATACATCCCATACAGGGTTGCTGTCAGAGTCCAGCAAGCGAATCATGGTTTGTGTATCGCGTGCGTTGGACAAATTATCCAATTGAGATTTTCTTCCGGTAAGTGCATCTATAACCAATACACGGTTGCTCTCGCTTTTAGAAGCAGGAGGTGTGATGGTGTGATTTACGATACCGGATGTATGTGTTAAGTGAAATGCGTTCACAGTTGTATCAGAGGCTTGCATAGTAGTGTAAAGATGCGGTGATCTCTTCTTTGGTTAATGATATATTGAAATTAGCAGTGCCTACTTTTTCTAATAAAGAAAATTGTATGGCGCCGTTTTCGTTTTTCTTATCTTGAATGGTAAGCGGCACAATCAGATCAATCTCTGTATGTAAGATGGATGTTTTGCCATATACCGAAAGGATATAATTTTCGATCTCTTTGTGTTCTTCCGTTGTAATAAATCCTTTTTGAACAGAAAGCCAGGATTCGCAGATCATACCGGCAGCAATAGCTTCACCGTGGAGCAAGCGTTTATGCGGTATAAACAGAAAGTGACTTTCGATTGCATGCCCAACAGTATGCCCGAAGTTTAATATTTTACGAAGTCCTCTCTCTAACGGATCTTCAATTGTAATTTTTTCTTTAATACTTACAGAATGTTTCGCCAACGTCAACCAATCTAATTTTGATAAGTCCGTCGTCGTTTTTATTTCATTCCATTTTGATTTGTCTGCGATCAGACAATGTTTAATGATTTCTGCATAGCCGGATCGCAATTCTTTTGCATCCAATGTTTTTAAAAACGTTGGATCAATAATTACTGCAACCGGTACATTAAATACACCGATGTGATTTTTGAAAACATTTTCGTGTGCGTCTGTAAAGTCTATGCCCAGCTTCCCGCCAACACTTGCATCTACCTGAGATAATAATGTAGTAGGAATCTGAATGAAATCAATACCTCTTTTATAGGTTGAAGCACAAAAGCCTCCCATGTCACCAATTACACCACCGCCAAGGTTCACCAGCAACGCTTTGCGATCCAGCGAAAGTTCTGTCATTTGTGTCCAGATAGCAGAACAGGTATTCAGTGTTTTTTCTTTTTCACCACTTTTAATCTCAATGATATTTTCTGTCGCAAATAAATCAGCGATAAGAGGAAGGCAATGTTTTTTTGTATTTTCATCAACCAACACACAAACAGTCGAATACTTTCCAAGGAAAGGTTGTAGAGCTTGTTTCGTTTGTTGTGTAAAAAGTATTTCAGAAGCCATAATCAGCATTCGCTTTAAAATCCAAACCCCCAACGTATAGCTGAGGGTTTGGGTACTGTATGATTGTGAATATATTAATGAATCAACTTATGCTTTTGATTCAACCGCTTTCATAATTTCTGTCTGTCTGCGGATAGATTCTTCGTGCACCAATTTGAATACGTCAACAACGAACTCTTCATTGATACCTAATTTTCTTGCTAACTCAGAACGGTTTTTCATAATATCATCCCAACGTTTTACTTGTAGTGTAGTAACGTTGTTATCTCTTTTGTATTCACCGATTTTCTCAACAACAGCCATACGTGTAGCAAGTGTTTCCACTAATTCACGGTCAATGTTGTCAATTTTCTCACGTAATTCTTCCAGGTGATCGTTGAAGTCTACGTTTGTAGTAGATTCTGTACGGATCTTAAGATCGTTTAAGATTTCGCCTAAACGTTCAGGAGTTACCTGCTGATCTGCATCAGACCATGCTTTATCCGGATCGATGTGTGTTTCAATCATCAAACCATCGAAGCCAAGATCCATTGCTTTCTGAGAAATTTCAAATATAAGATCTCTCTTACCGCCAATGTGACTTGGGTCACAGATGATCGGAATTTGAGGAGCGATACGTTTTAATTCAATAGGTATAGACCACGTAGGTACGTTACGGAATTTAGATTTATCAATCGTAGAGAAACCACGGTGAATAGCAGCTAAATCACGAACGCCTGCACGATAGAAACGTTCAAATGCACCGATCCATAAGCCAAGCTCAGGGTGTGTAGGGTTTTTAATTAATACGGCTTTGTCTTTAACACCAGCCATCGCATCCGCCATTTCCTGAATAGCAAACGGGCTCACAGTTGTACGAGCACCTACCCATAGAACGTCAACGCCATATTTCAACGCCAGTTCAATGTGTTCCGGATTTGCAACTTCAGTACCAATCTGGATACCTAATTCTTTTTTAACTTCGGCCAACCATTTCAAACCTTCTTCTCCTGATCCTTCAAAAGCGTTTGGTCTGGTTCTTGGTTTCCATATCCCGGCACGTAGTACATCAACTTTGCCTAAGTCTTTTAAAAGCTTAGCTGTTGACATCAACTGCTCAGGTGTTTCGGCGCTACAAGGGCCAGCGATAATCAAAGGCTTGTGTTTTGTTTTTGCCCAGGATTCAATCGGATTTACGTTTAATTCTACTTTCATATTCTACGCTTTTATCATCAGCTTAACAAAAACAGCTTACTTTCCGTTCTATTATACTAAATGAAAACCTTACACTCAATAAACTTTAGCGATACTGCCATCGCATTTGCTTCAAAATCAACAAACGAACTGAAACACATGAGGTTTCTTTTTCGCACTATGGCATGGAGCAAGATTACAAATATAAGTGTTTCTTTCTTAAAATTCGCATTAAAATACCATTTTCCGATCAAAAAAATCGTCCGGAATACGCTCTTTAAACAATTTTGCGGAGGGGAAACATACTGGGAATGTGGTTCAACCATGGATAAACTCTATGAGAAGGGCATTTTTTCCATACCCGACTACAGTGTGGAGGGAAAGGAAGACGAGGCTTCTTTTGAACAGACAACCAAAGAGTTAGTGAAAGGAATTGAATTGGCTGCCGGTTTGCCTATGGTATCGTTTTCGGTTTTCAAAATGACCGGAATTGCCCGTTTTGCCTTATTGGAAAAGATTCAGCGGGGCGAATTGCTTTCTCCTGCAGAAGCCAAAGAATTTGAACGGGTAAAAGAACGGGTTGCGCGCTTATGTTATGAGGCACAATCGCACAATGTGCGATTAATGGTTGATGCCGAAGAAACCTGGATTCAAACCGTAATTGATACAATCATTATTGATTTTATGAAACGGATTAATGTTAAAGCTCCGATTCTTTTTTTAACCATACAATTATATAGAAAAGACAGTTTTGAACGCTTGAAACAATTGTATGCAAATGCTGTTGCTGAAGGCTATTTCATAGGCTTTAAGCTGGTGCGGGGAGCTTATATGGAGAAAGAACGTGCCCGCTCCAACGCATTGAATTATCCATCGCCGATTAATGATACCAAAGAACAGACAGATGCTTTGTATAATGAAGCCGTATCTTTTTGTTTGAATGAAGATATTGCAACCTGTGTTGCTACACACAATCAGTTAAGTATTGAAAGAGCTGTGCGGGAAATGGATCCTAAAGATCAGCAGATCTCAGGCTTTGCGCAGCTGTATGGTATGGGCGATTTTTTAAGTTATAATCTGGCTCATGCAGGTTACAAAGTCTCCAAGTATTTGCCCTATGGTCCGTTGCGTGAAGTAATGCCATATCTGTTCCGCAGAGCAGAAGAAAATAAATCCATTACCGGAGAAACAACGCGCGAGTTATCATTTATAGAGAAGGAACTGGAGCGAAGGAAAGCTGCGCTAAATTCCAAATAACAAAAGCAAATCTCAAACGAATAAGAAATTCACAAGGGAACGTCGTCGAGGTTTTTCACCTCGACGACGTTCCCTTGTGTAAAACCAGTAGCCAGCAACTAATTTTTTGTTTTGATTGAAATTTGTTGGAATTTGCAGTATGAATAAAATTACTACTCACCGGACTTTTATAGTATTCCTTATAATCCTTTGCAGTGTTACAGGCTGTTCGGCCATAGATGTAATGAAAGAAAAAAAAGGTTATGTTTCTATTCATGAATTGACACATGAAGTGTATGGACGTTATGAAACATCCAAAGAATATATCAGCTTTTCCTGTTCGGGTGTTGCCGTTACTTTTATACAACATGAAGAAGAATTATTTGTTTGGATGGAAGATGGCGCGGCTGATCCTGCAAACGGCAATTGGATAAATGTTATTCTTGCAGATACTGTATACACGCATATTCAACTGAAGCAAGGAAAGCATCTGTATTTGATTCCTACTCCTTTTAACAATGGTGAGTTTATTACACTTTCAAAAGCTACGGAAGCACATGTGGGAGAAGTGAAACTTTATGGAATTGAAACCTCAAAAGGGGAAAAGGTTAACGATGCTTTTGATCGCAAAGGAGTAATGAATATTCAATTTATTGGAAATTCCATTACATGCGGGTATGGAAATATGGTCTCTCTGGCAGCACCTCCAGCGGGCAATCCGCTTACAGGTTTTCATTCACAAAACGAAAATGCACAGTATTCTTATGCCATGCAAACAGCCCGTAATCTGAATGCTGCTCCGGCGCTTGTGTGTTTCTCAGGCAAAGGCATGTACCGAAATTTTGATAGCGATACCAATGAAACCTTACCAAAAATATACGATCGTATCCATCTTCAGAATAAGAACAGTACTAAATGGGATCATACAAAGCAAGTTCCTGATATCATCGTGATTAATTTGGGGTCGAACGATTATTTTGGAGAGTCACGGAACGAACCACTAAATGATTCTGTTTTCGTTCACACATACATAAAGTTTGTTGCGAAACTTATTTCTCTGTACCCACATGCGAAAATCATTTGTGCCAATGGTTCGACCTTAAGAGATGACTGGCCGGCAGGTAAAAAATGCTGGACGCGTGTGCAGGCAAGTATACAAAAAGTACAGGAACACTTTAAGGCAAAGGGAAATATAAATATCTATACGTTTTTCTTTACCCAGCAATCTGCCCCGTATGGAGAAGATTATCACCCTTCTTTGACAACACATACAAAAATGGCCGAAGAACTTACTACCTTTATAAAAACCGTAGTCAATAAATAACCGTGAAAAAGGAAATAAATATTGCCGTTGTAGGCTTGATCATTGTATCGATTATTATACAGATGTTTAATCTGGGTAATTTTTATATATACAGAACCATGCTGGGCCTGTATTCACTTACCAGTTTATATCTCATCTGGGCATTTTATGCAGAAGGGAAAAAGAAAAGCGGCAGCGGAATGCTCAACTCCTTTTCGCTTATTTTTACAGGAACATTAATTGCGATACAGGTAATGTCTGTAACGGTTGATTTATCGGGTGTGGAGTATGTATTGCTTTCAGTAGCCTTTACAGGAATTTCTCTTTCCTTATTATTTATGAATGATCTTTTGAAAGATTAATTACAGAAAGCCTTATTCTTATTTCCTTGCTCAATAAAAAACACATACAAGAAACACTTGTTTTAGCCGGTCCTGTTGCATTCAGTCAACTGGGGCATATCTCTGTTGGTGTCGTGGATACATTGATGGCCGGACAGATCAGTAAAGAAGCACTTGCTGCCGCTACGGTTGCACTTAGCGTATTCTTCCCATTGTTCATGCTGTATATTGGTTTTAGCTATGGCTTTACACCATTAATCTCGCAAGCACATGGAGAAGGTGATGAAGAAAAGATTGTACGTGTATTCAAACATGCAGTTATTTTAAATATTGTTATTGGCGTTTTGTTAACTGTTTTATTGTATCTGTGCATTTATCTGATTCCGTATTTGCATCAGCCTATACACATTGTTGCAGACGCTACTACATTCTTTTCCATTATTGCCTTATCTCTCTTACCCATCATTGTTTTTCAAATCTTCAAACAGTTTATTGAAGGCATGGGGCATACCAAACAAGCAATGATTGTGAGTGTTGTAGGTAATGTTGCAAATATTTTATTGATTGTATTTTTAGTGTATGGATATTATGGCTTTCCTGCGTTAGGTTTGAATGGTATTGCGTATGCTACACTTATTGCACGTATTATTATGGCTGTTTCTATGGCGGCGTATTTTATGTTTGCTGCTGAATATAAAAAGTACAGAAAAATATATGGTATGATTTCTATTGAATGGAAATTTATTGCCGAGGTATTTAAAAAAAGTTATCCGGTAGGTTTGCAGATGTCGTTTGAATCAGGGGCCTTTAGTCTGGCTGCAATTTTTGTTGGTACTTTTGGAACAGCACAGATTTCTGCACATCAGATTGCATTAAATCTTGCATCTGTAACGTATATGGTTGCAACAGGCATTGCAGCTGCCGCAACGGTACGTGTAGGTTTTGAATATGGAAGAAAAGAGAAAACAGAATTGCAGCTTGCCGGCAGAACAGCTGTAGTATTAGCTATGGTTTTTATGAGTATTACGGCCTTGATGTTTGCGTTGTTCCGTACGGTTTTGCCATCGTTTTATACAGATGATGCTGAAGTAATTCGGATTGCATCTATGTTACTGTGGATGGTTGTGTTTTTTCAATTGTCTGATGGCGTGCAGGTGGTCAGTATGGGTGCGTTGCGCGGAATGGGTGATGTAGTGATTCCTTCCAGCGTTGCATTTACTGCTTACTGGATTATAGGTTTACCTTTGGGTTGGGTACTTGCTTTTATTGCCGGTTGGGAAGTGTATGGTGTGTGGGTTGGCTTAACCGTGGGTTTGGTATTTGCTTCGGTAGTGTTGCTGGTTCGGTTTTTAAAGAAATCGAAGCAAGTGGTTTTTGAAGACCCGAAAAGTTTAATGCGAAATGCCTAAAGCTTTTCGTACAATATCATTGACAGAAGATCAGTAAGTATTGCACAGTCGTCAGACCACTATTTTCAGTGGTCCGACGACTTGTTGGATCAAGAACAATAATATTGCATATAGCCCCATCGGGACGATATATCGGTAGGGAAGTAATTACATTTGAAATATGCGCACACTGTCGAAAGTGCAATTGTTTAATCTAAGATTTAGAAGTCAATTTTAAAAATGAAAATATATTTACACATTTTAACAATTCCGACTTTTCTAATGGTATGTATCAGTTGCACCTACCAAAGGCCATTATTTTCCATTCGCACATTTTCTAAAGAAAATACAGATTCAATTACAGGTCAAATTAAAAGCACAAAAGGATATAATTACTGGAGTATTAAAAAAATGACAAGACTTGGAGGTTATTCAAAGATCATTATAATGGATTCTGTAAGAAATAAAATTACCACCTCATATTCAAAAAGGAATCCATTGCATATACACGATGGAAATATTCGATACTATAAAAAAGTCTGTTATTATTCGGCTTCAGGTGAAATAGAGAAAATAACGAAATATATAAATCAAAACCATTATCGGTTTTCAAGAAAGATTATTGATAAGACTATCTATTATCAAAATGGCAAAAGAATAAAATCACTGCATGAGTAAGGCATTTTGATCGAATAAAAATATGACATCTAAAAATAAATTATTTTTCATTGTTGCAGCGGTACTATTTTTAGTAGTCGTTGCTGCATTTCAGATCCATAAAAATGCAGACGACGATATCATTATATCCTATATCGTTAATCCTGCCAAGCAAGACATACAACTCTATTGGAAAAATGACAAAGGAGAAATCTTGAGAAGTATTCAGAATTTAAAAACATTTGTTGAAAGCAAAAAAGCTGCACTTGTGTTTGCTGCAAACGCCGGTATGTATCAGGCAGACAATAAACCTTTGGGTCTCTTTATTCAAAATGGAAAAACGGTGACGCCTCTAAATACAAGAAGTGGCAGCGGTAATTTTTATATGAAGCCCAATGGTGTGTTTTATCTTACGACAGATGATAAGGCTGTCGTTTGTGAAACGATGAATTTTTTGAATAACGGTGCTATTAAGTTTGCCACTCAATCCGGACCTATGTTGCTTGTTGATGAACAGATTCATTCTGCTTTTGTAAAGGGCTCAAGTAATTTAAACATACGGAATGGCGTTGGCATTCTCCCAAATAACAACATTGTGTTTGCGATGTCAAAAAAGGAAATTAATTTTTACGACTTCGCATTGTACTTTCAAAAGTTAGGTTGTAAAAATGCATTATATCTCGATGGCTTTGTTTCGCGCATGTATTTGCCCGAAAAAAAATGGATACAAACCGATGGAAATTTTGGTGTAATGATTGGTGTGGTAGAGAAGAAGAAATAATTTTTCGCTTGAAATTGTAGTGTGTAGACCCTTTTTCTATCTTATATATAGCTATGGAATTCTTAAAACCCTCCTTTTTATTCATTTTAGATCGTTTCAAAAAATAAATCAAAATTAATTTGCGCAACTGAATGGTTGCTTATATATTTGCAACTGATTGGTTGCTCAACTAAAGAACTTAAAAAATGAAAAGAGATGTATTTCAAGCTATAGCAGACCCGACAAGAAGAGCTATTATTTTACTTATAGCTTTTCAGGCCATGACGCCGAATGCCATTGCCGAGCATTTTGATACCAGCAGACAAGCGGTTTCCAAACATCTGAAGATTCTCACAGAATGTGAACTGGTGAAACAAGAACAGTCTGGCAGAGAAATTTACTACACACTTGAAGTAAATAAAATGAAAGAAATAGATAAATGGCTCGATCAGTTCAAGAAGATCTGGGAGAGTAAATTCAATGAGCTTGATAAAGTATTATTTAAACTTAAAAACACAAAAAAATGAAACACAACTTAGCTAATGATTTTATTGTAGATAAGAAAAACAATACGATCACGATCAAAAGAGAATTTGCAGCAAGTCAGGATTTGGTTTGGGATGCATTTACAAAAAAAGAAATCCTGGATCAGTGGTGGGCACCCAAGCCATGGCAAGCAAAAACAAAATCTATGGATTTTAAAAGCGGCGGACGTTGGCTGTACGCAATGGTTGGCCCTGCAGGAGAAGAACATTGGTCGTATATAGATTATATTCTTGTTGAACCAACAACACGTTTTACAGGAAAGGATGCTTTCTCCGATTCAGACGGAAACATAAATAAGGATATGCCCCGATCAAAATGGGAAGTAACTTTTACAGGCAAAGGAGAAACGACTCTGGTTGAATTTCATATTTCGTATGATGAACTGGCACAGCTGGAAGCAACGATCCAAATGGGCTTTAAAGAAGGTATCACAATGACATTAGATTATTTGAATGAATTATTGCCTTCATTAAAAAAATAAAAATTAATACTTGCTAAACTTAAACTATACAGATTATGAAAAATAAAATTTTATTTGTTTTGTGCTTACTTGTTGGGTTGTTATTTATTAACGGTGGTTTGAATAAGTTTTTTAATTACATGCCTGCACCAAAAGACATGCCGGAAGACATGGTGAAAATTATGACAGCATTTCTAACGATCACCTGGTTGATGCCATTGGTAGCTACAGCAGAACTTATCGGTGGTGTACTTTTTATTATTCCCAAATTCAGAGCACTTGGCGCAATCATTCTTTTCCCGATCATAATTGGAATCGTGTTGCTGCATAGCATAAATGCACCAGAGGGCTTACCAATAGCACTTATACTATTTGCAATAATTCTTTGGGCGATCTATGAAAACCGTGCGAAGTATCTGCCAATGATAGAAAAATAATCAATAAGCATTTATTTGAATAATTGATATGAAAAATATTGAGAATATGCAGATCGAAAAAGATCTGGCAAATAAAAAACTTATTGTTACACGACTGTTTGATGCAGAGCCTGGTCTTGTTTGGAGAACATGGACCGAATCAGAACTGCTTGATTTGTGGTGGGCACCCAAGCCATACAAAGCTCAAACAAAAGCAATGAGCTTTAAAGAAGGTGGTACCTGGCTGTATGCAATGGTGGGGCCGGATGGCTCCAAACATTGGTGTAAAGCAAACTACAGCAAGATTGATCCGATCAAAAGTTATCAGGTAGATGATTGTTTTTGTGATGAGAACGGAACACCTAATCCGGATTTTCCAAGCACACACTGGACAAATTCATTCTATAAAACGGAGACAGGGACAAAGGTTGTCATAGAACTTTCTTACAAGACAATTGAAGACCTTGAAAAAATAGTTGAGTTAGGCTTTGAAGTTGGTTTCACAGCTGCACTTACAAATCTGGAGGAGTATTTACGTGCACATTTTCAATTGCGTAAGGAGATGAAAACATCTAATAAAGCACGTGTTACGTCGTATTTGAATTTTCCCGGTAATACAGAAGAAGCATTCATATTTTATCAAAAGGTATTTAAAGGAACCTTTACAGGTTACGGCTTACAGAGATTCGAAGATGTAGCTATGCCGGAAGGCGTACCGCCAATGGATGCAGCAACAAAAAAACTGATCCTTCATGCGGAGCTTACGATCATAGGTGGATATGTATTGATGGCCACAGATGCTCCGGAGAGTATGGGCTTCAAGCTGGATCATGGTAATAATATGCACATCAATCTTGAACCGGAATCAAGAGAAGAAACAAAAAGATTGTTTGATGAATTGTCTGAAGGGGGTACAATTACAATGCCTTTAGAAGATATGTTTTTTGGAGCATACTTTGGCAGCTGTAAAGATAAGTACGGTATTAACTGGATGCTGCATTTTCAAACTACTCATTAATATGAAACGTCCTGTTATTTTCTTCTGGATCTTTACCGGCTTGCTGATTCCTGCTTTAGGTATTGGTTCCGTGTTTGAAATTATGAAAGATCCGGATTCAATTAAAATAATTGTTGGGCTCGGTTACCCTGCATATCTCTCGCCATTCCTCGGTGCAGCAAGAATTCTGGCGTTGATCGCTATTTGTGTTCCCGGATGGCCTAGACTAAAAGAATGGGCGTATGCAGGACTTGTATTTGATGTGATCGGCGCAATCTATTCACAAATAGCTGTTGGCAATCCGATCACATACACAATATTCCCGTTCATCATATTTCTTGTGATTGTTGCTTCTTATTATTTCTATCATGAAAAAATAAAAAGTGAAGCAGTTAAATAAAAGTGTATGAACAACGAAATAAAAAAGGACTCATTACTATGAGTCCTTTTTTATTTCGTTGAACGAACCATCCTCACTTCATCGGCTGTTACAGCACTTGCTTTGTTACCGAAGTTTGAGCGGATATAGGTTAATACGTTAGCAATTTCTGTATCCGTTAAAAATGCATGCGATGGCATAGGGTTGTGGTAGGTCTCTCCGTTTATTACAAGCGGTGTTTTGATTCCTTTTAAAAGAACATTGATTAATTTTGTTTTGTCTCCTAATACCCAATCCGTTTTTACGATCGGCGGATTCATGCCCGGAACACCTTTGCCATCTGCCTGATGGCAGGTTAAACAATAGGTATCGTAGATTGCCTTGCCGGGATGGGGAGCTGTGATAACTTCCGGATCAGGTATTTCTGCATGTGAACTCTGATAAACAAGAAGCGCAACCATGCAGAATGATATGAAAGCAAATAATTTATTCATAATTCATAAACGTTACTTTGGTCTCCCACATTCTTATCGGTATACAGGAGCCCAAATAATAAATATGTAATGATATTTTCAACAAGCAGATGTATCAATTTGTTGGAGAATCAAGGTAATATACCTTTGCTCTTTATTACTATATTGTCAGTCCTTGGATACGCCAACAAGGATGTAGAATCAAGACTTTAAGCCTTAGTCCTCCCGCCTTCAGCACCAATTTACTTCGGTGCCGAATATATAATTCTATAAATCGTTCCTTGCACAGAATCTGAAATATACAACGAGCCATCAGGACCTTCTGAAAGTCCCATTGGGCGGTGCTTTGCATCACTCGGGCTCATGATTTCTTTGCCGCCTGCAAAATCCTCTGCGAAGACTTCCCATGTACCGGAAGGTTTACCGTCTTTAAACGGAACGAACGCTACAAAGTACCCACCTTGCTTTAAAGGTGCACGGTTCCAGGAGCCATGAAAGGCAATGAATACACCGTTTTTATATTTCTCCGGAAACATGTTTCCGTGATAAAACAATAAATCATTCGGAGCCCAGTGTCCGGGGAAAGCCATAAGAGGCTTCGGCATGTCATCACAACGACCGGTTATTTTTCCATCACCACCATATTCCGGCGACAATAATTTTTTATTCTGCAGGTGATCAAAATAGCAATACGGCCAGCCGTAAGCTGTTCCCTGAGTGATCTGAAATAATTCTTCGGAAGGAAGTTCAGCATTTTGTTCTGTTGTGTAATATTCCGGATACAATGTATTCAGCTGATCACGGCCGTGAGGTAGTGCGTATAAATGATTCGTTGTTACATCCCAATCCATAGCGACACAATTGCGCAAGCCCGTAGCATAACGCATTCCGTCTGCCTGTTTCTGATTCAGCTTATTGGCATCAAACTGCCAGATCCCGCCATAGTTTTCCAATAAAGGGCAAGGCTCCATTCCTTTTGAACCTTTTGTGCGGTCTTCTTCCTGACAGGCATTTGATGGAGCACCGATGTTTACATATAACATGCCTTTTTCATCGATCACAATATTTTTTGAACCATGCTGAGGATTATAAGGTAAACCTTCTACAATCGTTTCTATTTTTGACTCATCGATTCCATCTTTGGTAAGCGGGTATCTGAATACAGCAGAGTCGGAGGAAGCGTAGAGGTAATTTTTATACAAGGCAATTCCTGTTCCTGTATAGTTTCCATAAGAAGAAACACGATCAGCAATTCCATCTCCGGAAGTGTCTTTCAGAATCACGATCCCTTTGCCATCAGTTAATGCATTCAGTTTTACATATATTGTTCCGTTTGCATCAACGGTTATATGTCTTGCACGCCCTGTTTTTTGTGCTACAGTAATGGCACTGAATCCTTTTTGCAGGGTAATGGTCTTCTTGGTATCCGGTTTTAATTTTTGCGCCTCAGAAGGCAGCGTATACATAAATATACATAGGGAAAATACACTGAAGTACCAGGTATTTCGGCTGATTTGATAAATCATATCAAGTTTCATGTCAAATGAATTAGATCTATACTAAATATACAGGTAGAAATTTCAAATCACAAAGAAGTTTTGGGTAATAAGTTTTAGATTTTGAGAAAATTGAATGTCTTACATGATTATCAATAACTTCGTGCATAATACATGCTTTGAGAAGCACAAGGATTTGTTATTTTTGTCTGATGCCGAAATCATACATACATCTGCGGGTTATTCCAGTTATTCTTTTTTGCGTTGGCTTTTGTCTGAGCATAAAAGTTTCTGCACAGATTGATACCGGTAAGGTATTTTCGGGTGAAGAAATACACATTCGCGGGTATGGGCTCCGGCAATCTCCTGCATCGGTTGATTCCATTGTTCCAACGGCGCATCAGCCTTCCTTTACGTTGGTACCTGCTATGAATACTCTTCCGGGAGTTCGCATGGAAGAGCGTTCACCGGGCAGTTATCGTTTATCGATAAGAGGTAGTTTGCTCCGCTCTTCTTTTGGTGTACGGAATGTTAAAATATATCTGGATGATTTTCCATTGACAGATGCCGGAGGAAATACATATCTGAATTCCTTGGATGCTTCGAGTATCAGCAGTATGGAAATATGGAAAGGCCCTTATGGAAGCTTGTACGGAGCCAATACCGGAGGAGTGGTACGCATACGTTCTTATGAGCACACAGATACCAGTAATGTACATGTGTCGATGAGCGGCGGTTCATACGGGTTATTTCATCAGACATTACGTGTGCAGCAGAAATGGAAAAAGCAATACCTGAATGTGTATCAGTCGTATCAGCGTTCAGACGGGTATCGTGCCCAAAGTGCTCTGAAGCGGCAGTTTTATCAGGCTTCCTATTACAATGATTATCATAAAGGAATGCGCGTCAAGGCACTTGGTTTTTATTCGGATCTGAACTATCAGACACCGGGAGGACTTACGCTAGCAGAGTTTCAGCAAAATCCTACATCCGCCCGACCTGCTTCCGGCTCATCTCCCGGAGCAGAACAGCAACATACTCAGGTAAGTAATAATATGATATATGGCGGCTTTGCACACGAAGCGAATATAAGCAAGCATTTGCGCCATGTTATTTCGGTATTTGCTACCAATACCTATTTTAAAAATCCTGCGATTGATGATTATGAAATACGCAAAGAAACTACCTACGGCACACGCACGTATTTAGAAGCTTCCGGCAATAAATCATATAGATTTATATGGAATTGGAATCTTGGTATGGAATGGCAAAAAACACATTCTCTTATCAGTGATTATGGCAACAATGCCGGAACGCAGGATACACTGCAATCGGCTACAGATCTGAACGCCCGGCAATATTTCTTTTTTAGTCAGTTTTCAGCAACTATTTTTAACCGGTTGATTGCAGAAGCGGGTTTAAGTCTCAATCAATATAAATACACGTATCGTGCTGCAAACGTCGGAGAAGACTGGAACAATCATACATTTTGTCCGCAGTTATTGCCACGTCTGGCCTTATCGTATAAACTGAGAGAGCAATTGTTGTGGCGTGCTTCGGTGAGTAAAGGATATTCATCGCCGACACTTGCTGAGGTGCGGCCCAATGATAATACGATCCATACAGATCTGCAGCCGGAGTATGGCTGGAACTATGAAACCGGATTGCGTTTTCAAAATAAAAGATTAAAAGTAGATGCGTTGATTTTTTATTACGCATTAAAACATGCCATTGTAAGCAGAACAGATGTGAATGGCAATCAGTATTTTGTTAATGCAGGTGGTACAAGGCAGCCAGGAATGGAGACACAATTTTCTTATCAGTTACTTCAAGCACGCAGCCATGGTTTGTTTAGATCAGCAGTATTTAAAAACAGCATCACATGGTATGTGTTTTCGTTTCATAATTATCAGAATGGTGTGGCAGATTATTCAGGTAACCGTGTCACAGGTGTGCCACGCACGGTTGTGGTGAGCAGCATGTACATTGATCTGGCAAAAGGTTTTAACCTCTATATTCAATATAATCATACATCCCGTATCTCTTTAAACGATGCCAGTTCAGCGTATGCAGCTGCGTATAACCTGCTGCAAGCCAAGTTTGGCTGGAATCTTCCTGTAAAGAAAAATAAATTAGAATTATACATTGGTGTTGATAATATATTGAATGAACACTATAGCCTGGGAAATGATCTGAATGCCTTTGGAGGGCGTTATTATAATGCTGCTCCATTGAGAAATTATTATACAGGTGTCGGGTATCGGTTTTGATAAGCCTGATGCAGAAGGTTGAAGGTTATATCAGTAGAATGGTGCAAAAATGTATTAATAATGTACAAAACCAATTAAAGTATTTACCGTTCAAGAGTTTAGTATTTTATTTATAACTATAAAATTTTAATAGTATGAATTTTCTGAAAATGAATGTTCGATTGAGTTTATTTCTCTTGCCGATCAGTATACTTAATTTTTCGTGTTCAAAGAAAGACGCTGCCAGTCCTTCAACAACCAATACCAATTCTGTAACGATTCCGGCTGTTTACAACAAAATATATGGAGTTCAGAGCATGACAAACGATGGTACATATATAACAATTAAAACGAATGGCTTGCCTGATCACAAGAGTGCTTATTATGCGAGTACAAATGCTTTGTATGAAAGCTATTCAGGCACAACATTCGGAGGAAATACGTTTGCTAAAAATCCGAATACGATTTCTTCCCAAAGTCTTACATTTAAAATACCTGTTAATCCTGCAGCAGCTACTTCTCATGCTGCCACTTCTCTTGGCCCGATTGGTGTAGCATTAAACGGCGTACCTTTATATAATCAGTATGCCGGCCCGAATGATCAGGTTTTAACAACGGAGATTGCAAGCTTCGATCAATATTATGGACACCCGCAACAAACCGGTCAATATCACTATCATGTAGAACCTCTGTATCTGACAACGGTTAAATCTACGAAATCAGGTTTGATGGGATTTTTATTGGATGGTTTTCCGGTTTATGGTCCTCAGGAAGAATCCGGCTCAACAGTTGTAAGCAGTGATTTAGATGCGTACCATGGACATACACATGCAACAGTAGATTATCCTGCCGGTATTTATCATTACCATTTTACCTCTGATAGTCCTTATATGAACGGCAGCGGTTATTATGGAACAGCCGGAACAGTTACGCAATAAATGAGGCTATTTGTATTCATTAGTATTACGCTGGTTTTGAATGCTTGTTCACAACCAGGTAAGCATCCGGAGGATTGTGTTTCGCAAGTAATACCTGATACTTATATCATTTTGAATGAAAAAGAATTTCATCTGAATCAGGATACATTATTCCACAACAATAAAAAATACTCCGGATACATTTACTCCTTGTATCCATCTACTGCAGATACTTCTTTACTTGCAGGATATAGCGAAGGATTAAATGCCGGTACAATAAAAAAATGGTATCCGAATAAACAACTGATGGAGCTGCGTTTTTATTGCAAAGGTAAAAAACACGGCAGGCAAGTTTCTTTTTGGGAGAATGGAAATAAACGGTTTGAATTTATTGCACAAAATGATGTGTATGCCGGAGAATTAAAAGAATGGAACATCGATGGAAAATTAATTCACCTGGCACATTTTGTTAACGGGCAGGAAGAAGGTGAGCAAAAAATGTGGTATGCAAATGGCAAGATTCGTGCAAATTACATAATGATAAAGGGCAGGCGCTATGGGTTATTGGGAACAAAAAATTGTAAAAATGTATCGGATAGTATTTTTATTGATAAGTAGCATACTTATACTTTCGTGTTCAGAAAAAAAAGATCAGGCAATCAAACTGCCCTATTACAATGCGTCTGATTTTACACCAATATTCATTGAGAATACAGAAGAAGCACATAAAAAAATCCCCCATACTATTGCTGATTTTTCATTTCTGAATCAGGACAGTGTTTTTATTTCAAATAAAATAATTGAAGGTAAAATACATGTAGCGGATTTCATTTTTACACGTTGCGGAAGTATATGCCCGGTTATGACTACCAATCTGAAATTAGTAAGTGATGCTTTTCAGAAAGATTCTTCTCTTGTGCTGCTTTCTTATTCCGTTACGCCCTGGATTGATAAGCCTGCGGTTTTTAAGAAATATAAAAATGATAATCATATTACAAATCCACGGTGGTATTTTCTTACCGGAAATAAAGCAGCTATTTATACACTTGCGCGCACATCATATTTTGCAGAAGAAGATATCGGATTCAGTAAGGACAGTACAGAATTTCTGCATACGGAACATGTTATTTTAGTAGATAAAAGCAAGCGCATTCGTGGTGTATATAACGGTACGCTTATACTTGAAATGCAGCAGCTCATAGAGGATATTCATACTCTTGAACATGAAGACGAATAAATACTGCGGGTAATTTTTACTAATCATTTGCCGCGAGTATCTGAACAACACTGAAAACGTCAAGCGAAATAGTAAGACGGTTTAGGTAGCAGAAAATGTAAAATCATATAACAAAAAGCTGAAATCGTGTAATATTCTTCAAGCTCATATTTTCTAATTTGTTTTATCAAACAAGGGAAATTATGGGAAAGATCAATATTATAGCATTTTCAGGAAGTCTTAGGAAAGATTCTTATACGACAAGACTTTTGCTTGCATTTCAAAAAAGTGCACCGGATATCATTTCGTTTACAATTGTTGATATCAGTAATCTTCCTTTTGTTAATCAGGATCTGGAAGATGATTTACCTCAATCGGTGAAAGACCTGCACGATGTGATTCAGAAAGCTGATGCAGTATTATTTGCTACTCCAGAATACAATAGATCTTATTCTCCGGTTATTAAGAATGCGATTGATTGGGGCACCCGGCCGGAAGGGAACAATGTATGGGACTCAAAACCTGCCGGTATAATAGGCTGTTCTCCATATAGCATTGCTGCTTTTGGGGCGGTGAGCCACTTGCGTCAGGTTATGATGCATGTTAACATGGAGCCCATGCAGCAACCCGAATTTTATCTGAGTGAAATTGCAAAAGTATTAGATGAGAATGGCAATATAGCTGACTTGGAAGCACAAAAGTATTGGGTTGCATTTGAAAAATGGGTCAAGAAAATTAAATATGCCCATGCAGAAAGTTGAGAAGTGTGTGTTAGCATACGCTATAAACGGATGTCAAAGCCAAGGCAGTGATGCTGTATTTTTATTTATTTAAAATAATACCGGCAATTTGTCCAGTTTTGAAAATTCAATAGTTGTAGGGATGTAATTCAATCATTCATTAACTATTAAATTAAGATAAACATGGAAACATTTCTTGCACCTATTGAAAAACCTTCAGGCTTGATAATGAAAATGGTATATTATTTTACTAAAAGACAATTAGGTAAAGTGCCAACCCCTATAAAAGTGCATGCGGCACGATTACCCTCGGCTTTTGGCACGTTCTATGGAAAAATATCCGGCCTTGATAAAAAAATGCAGCTCAAACCTGAAGCCGTCATGTTGGTAAGGGAGTGGGTTGCCCGAATTAATATTTGCCTGTTCTGTATAGACATAGGTAGATTGTTTGCTATTAAAAGCGGAATGAATGAAGCTAAGTTTGATGCACTTGAAAATTATTCTACAAGCCCGCTGTTCACAGAAGCAGATCGTGCCATGCTTGATTATGTAACAGAACTTGCGCGCGATAAAAAAATAAATCGGGCAACGTTTAATCGCTTAAAAGCTTTTTACTCCGAACGTGAAATCTGTGAGATCGTTTATCTTGTAGCTAGCGAACATGTGTATAATCTTACGAATATTGGCCTCAATATTCATTCTGATATGTTGTGCGATCTGAATCGTAAGAAGTAATAGATCTTCCAAATTAGTAACTGTTTCTGAAGTGATCGGAGTGTGAAGTCGCTCCGATCACTTGTATATGAGCTGTAGTCCTGGCAGAATTTTGTCTTTGTAATTCTGTAACTTACTCATTCATAATTCATTTCGCCGCGACGAAGGATAATTCGTAATTAGCATTTTATTCCTTATTTTTGAGGTTCTATTATACTACGAAAGACATGCAATTGAGTGAACAAGAACTGGTACGCCGCCAGGAACGCGAAGAGTTAATGAAAATGGGTATTGAACCGTACCCGGCCGAACTTTTTCCTGTAAATGTTTCCACAAAAGATATTCATCAGAATTACGAAAAGACTAAGACAGATTATAAAGATATTTCTCTTGCCGGACGTGTAATGAGCCGCCGTATTATGGGTAATGCATCTTTTGTTGAGATTCAGGATTCAAGCGGACGTATTCAGGCATACTTTAGAAGAGATGATCTTTGTCCGGATGAAGATAAAACACAATACAATACTGTATTTAAAAAGTTAGTTGGTATCGGTGATATCATCGGTATTCATGGTTATGTGTTCACAACACAAACGGGTGAGATTACCATTCATGTTACATCGTTTAAAGTATTAACAAAAGCACTTCGTCCGCTGCCAATGCCGAAAGAAGCAGAAGACGAAAACGGCAATAAAAAAGTATTTGATGCCTTCACCGATCCCGAGCAGCGTTACCGCATGCGTTATGTTGACTTGATCGTGAATCCGCATGTGCGTGATACATTCATAAAGAGAACACGTCTGGTAAATACCATGCGTGAATATTTGAACAACAAAGGGTATTTAGAAGTTGAAACGCCCATCTTACAGCCTTTGTATGGTGGTGCAGCGGCACGTCCGTTCAAGACACATCACAATACGCTTGATATGACATTGTATCTTCGTATTGCAAACGAGTTATATCTGAAACGTTTGATTGTGGGTGGTTTTGATGGTGTATACGAATTTTCAAAAGATTTCCGTAACGAAGGGATGTCGCGTTTTCACAACCCGGAATTTACGCAGGTAGAGTTGTATGTAGCTTATAAGGATTACTACTGGATGATGGATCTGGTAGAAGAGATGGTAGAGAAAGTAGCGATTGCATTGCACGGTACAACAGAAGTTCAGGTAGGGCAGAATACCATCAGCTTTCAGCGCCCGTGGAAACGTTTCACGATGTTTGAAGCTATTGAGCATTATACAGGCATCAACATTGGTGAAATGGATGAAACGCAATTGCGTGCAACCTGCAAATCATTGAATGTTGATGTAGATGATTCTATGGGTAAAGGGAAATTGATTGATGAAATTTTTGGTGCGAAATGCGAACCATTATTGATTCAACCAACCTTTATCACAGATTATCCGGTAGAGATGTCGCCGTTGGCGAAGAAGCACCGAGATAAACCAGGTTTGGTAGAGCGTTTCGAAGCAATTTGTAACGGAAAAGAAATCTGTAATTCTTTCTCTGAATTGAATGATCCGATTGATCAGCGTCAGCGTTTTGAAGAACAATTGGAGTTAGGTAAAAGAGGCGATAGTGAGAGTATGGTGCTGGACGAAGATTTTCTTCGTGCCTTAGAATACGGTATGCCGCCTACAGCCGGCCTTGGTATTGGTATTGACCGTTTGGCAATGGTTATGACAAATTCTGCATCGATACAGGATGTATTGTTTTTCCCGCAAATGCGTCCGGAAGTTGGTACACAAGGTGCAACATCAAATGGTTTTGAAGGAATAGAAATAAGAGCTGAGCTGGTTCCGTTGATTGAAAAATTAGGAATCTCAACAATAGAGCAATTAAAGAGTGCAAACCCGAATAAATTATTTAACGATTTATGCGGCTTAAGAAAAAAAATGAAGCTTGAAATTCCGAACCCTACGGCAGATGAGGTGAAGGCATGGCAGAACTAGGCTGAAAGCCTCGTTTTAAATTCCAAATCCCAAATAACAAATTCCAAACAACTGGAATTTCACTCCGTGAAGCATAACAAAAAAGCAGTATCCTAAATAAGGATACTGCTTTTTTGTTATGCTATCTTAATCCGTTTGGAATTTGTTTTTTGTAGTTTGTTCTTTGAATTCTGGGGTTTAGAATTTACATGTCCCGTGTCTGGCGCCTAGTAACTAGCACCTAGTAGCTAGCTAGCACCTAGTAACTATCATCCGGTACCATCACATATTCATAATGCGATTCTACAGTACGTTTACCGAAGCGCAGTTTGTCTTTTTTAATTTCGTATACAGCATCAATATCTTCCATGGATTCATCGTCTTCTTTGATGATCTGTGTACCATTCGGATTGATCCATACACGTAGCTTAAGAATATTATTCGGACGTATCCATTCAGCAGTGCTGTCTTTATTTATTCTGAAACGCAGCTGTTCAAACTTTTTATCGTTTATAACTAATTTCCCATTTTGGTAAAAGCGTTTTACTTTCCATGTCTGATAGAAGTTATCTCTATTTGCCTCAAATTTGCTGTCCCCTGTGTCAAGAGAGAAAAACAGACCAATGGAAAAGAAAAGCAAAAACAAAAACAGAATCAGAAACAGTATTCTGAAGCGTAATAGTTTTTCTACGAATGGGCTGGTTTGTTTACTCATAAAATCAACGAATCGGTTAGTATATAAACAGAAAATGAAATTATTGTAGTAATTTTAAGTGTTATAACGTGTTTTGTATTGATACGAGACTTTGAGTGGAAATGTTAACGAATGTTAAAATTGGCTGATTAAACATTGTCGGTACAACAAGTTACAATTTAAAATAACCTTTAAGAAATTAAGCAAAATGAAAATATTGACTCCCAGCCATTTTTCAGATTATGAAATGATTGATTCGGGCAACTATAAGAAGCTGGAGCGTTTTGGGACATTTATCTTATCTCGTCCTGAACCGCAGGCTGTGTGGGATCCGCAGCTTTCTGAAAAGGAATGGAGCAGCCGTTTGCATGCTGAATTTGTGCGTGATAAGGCCAATCCGGAGAAGGGCGTATGGAGTTTAAAGGATTCCATGAAGGAGCAATGGTTTGTTAAATATAAATTCAATAGTTTGAATTTAAAGTTTCGTCTGGGCTTGTCGTCTTTTAAGCATGTAGGGTTATTTCCGGAGCAGGCTCCCAATTGGAACTATATCTACGAAAAGGTCTCTCAAATGAAAACAGAGAAACCAAAAGTTTTAAATTTATTTGCTTATACAGGCGGGGCATCTATTGCTGCGCGGGCGGCCGGGGCAGAAGTGGTACACGTAGATTCTGTAAAACAGGTAATTAGCTGGGCACGGGAAAATATGGAAGCAAGCGAACTTACAGACGTGCGCTGGGTGGTTGAAGATGCATTGAAATTTGTGAAGCGTGAAGTAAAACGTGGCAATAAATACAATGGCATTATTTTAGATCCGCCGGCGTATGGCCGCGGACCGGATGGGGAAAAGTGGATCATTGAAGAGCACTTGAATGAAATATTGAAATTGTGTGCCGAATTGCTTGAACCGAAAGAACATTTTTATATTCTGAATTTATATGCGATTGGTTTTTCTGCAGTGATTGTAGAAACCTTAATACACCGCATTTACGGAGATGTGAAAAACCTGGAAATCGGAGAACTGGTAGTGGAAGATTCGTTCCATAAAAAATTACCGCTGAGTATTTACGGAAGGTTTAGTAACGTGTAAAGGCTGAATGCTGAATGCCTAACGCTGAAAGCCTAATGCTGAAAGCTTAACGCTAAAGCATTGTTCGGTTTTTAAATATTATATATTGATGGTAACTAATTCAGCCCACGGTTTTAACCGTGGGCTGAATTGTTTGAAGGGTATTGAATGGTTTTAACCATTTACCTTTGCAAGGAATTGTAATGAGATCGTCAACGTAATAAACTATTATGTACCTCTTTGAATCCATCGGGTTAATGTTTCATCTTCTATTCTACGCTTATGTATTGTTGGTTTTAGTGAGGTTAATACCCGCCGTAGTAATTCGGATTTTGCTTGGTGACTTTTAGATCTCTTAACAAAGAAGATTTAGCATTCAGGGTGAACATAAAAGATTGACGGGTACCGAAAGGCATAATACTCATATTCATTTGCCAGCAATGCAAGTCCCTGAAAAGATTAATGGATGTAGTAGGAGTAAGGCCTTTGTTTACAAAATCGTATCCCGATTGAAAAGCAATTTTCCATTTGTCAGAAATTTTGACATCCCCGGTAAAGGTCAGTGAATTGGTATAAGGAGAACCTGCTATAGTTAGTTTGTCATAAATAAGATTGTACCTCAAATTTAAATTCCAGGGTACAGTAAAATCTATGTAGGGACTACCAAAGGTTTGTATAGTGCCAGGGATATTGGGGTTGTATGGAGCTTGAGCAATGGCCCCCCCTTTAGCTTTTGGATTCAGGTTTGTTGAAAGTGATACACTATATCTAAGCAATTCTACCAGGTTTGTATTCGCTTGATTTATGCGTTGGGACCCGATACGCTCGCCTGCTGTGTTGTATGTCCAAATGTTTTTGTAAGGGTCAAATGAACTGGTAAAGGCAAAATCAATTTTATTAAAAAAACGACTGTTGGCATTCATGGTGATTTGTGACCATTGCATGCTGTCTGCACTAAAGTTATAAGAACCTAATATAGCAAAGTTGTCCAGCAGCTTTACTATTTTTAAAGCATTGGTACCGGTCGTGTCTTTTTTGTTTCGGACTTTACCTTCAACAGTATTTACCAAGCCGAACGTTAACATGTTTTGTAAACCACTGCCTGGGCCACCTGTTAGAAAGTGCGATGTCGCGTATTTTCTTCCTGTTGAATCTACGTAATGATCATAGAAATTATATGTAGTACCAGAAAAATCGGGCCTGTACGTATATGTAATCGTAGGAATTAATGTATGGCGTATTGCTTTTATAACATTGCCTTTAAACTTATAGGTTCCATATACACGGGTTGATAGGGAGTTGGTAAAGTTATAAGAATAGGCCGCCGCAAAGCCCATGTTTGTATTAACATCTACTAGTTTTGTACTAGGATTGTATGTATGGTCAAGTGTTCTGTCGAAGAAAAATACCTGTCCGTTTATCGATGGGTTTAAGTTGAAATATTTCAATAATTTAATGGTCGTTCCGATAGGTATCGTATGTGTTGCCCCCCATTGGCCATTACTTAAAATGGTGTTGATATTTTGACGATTAAAATTTAATGTATCACTTTTTGTTGTTGACGCAGGTATAATATTGGTAAAGTTCCATTGACCTACTCCATTATAGGATACATTGATTTTTTCATACCACTTAGCACCATTACTGCTTTTCTTTTTGAAAATGTAAACCCTATTCATGGTTAAACTCACAGAAGGTGCAGTTACAGTCATTGCTGAAGTAACAACATTTTGATTTTGTTGTAGTGCAATACTTAAATTGAAAGGGGTATTGCGAAATGTTTTGGCCCAGCTTACAGAGGAGTAAAAAGTACTGCTCATTAGATTGGTCGGGTTGTAACTGGTAGACTGATAGTATTTTGATGATAGAATATTGACATTGGCAGAAAAACGTGCTGGTTTATTCGCAATTTGAGAATGATTCCATGTAAGGTTCATGGTTTTAAGAAAAGGAACACTATCTGTGAAGACTTCTCTTGTTGAACTGTAACTGACAGCAATAGCACCATTGTATCCATATCGCTTAGTGTAGATGGTATTGTTAGATATGCGGTAGCTTTTATTGGCATATATATCTCCAATAAACTTGGCTCCGACATAATCACTAACCGCCCAGTAATATCCGCCATTACTCAGATAAAAACCACGGGTACGCTGTTCTCCTATGGTTGGAAAGATAATACCGGATTTAGATCTACGTGTTACAGGAAAAAAGCCTAAGGGCAAGCCCAAAGGTGTTTCTATCCCCATAACCTTTACGTGGAAAGGCCCGGTTACTACTTTGTCGCCGGGTATTACTTTTAACCGAGAAGCATTGATTGAAAAGTGGGGATGCGGAAGATTACAGGTTGTATATAAAGCGTGATTCACATAAATGGCTTCGGGTGTTTTCTTTACCGGTCCGCCGTGTATATAGCCGTCGCCCTGGCGGGTAACAATACCTTTAATAATACCCTTACCGCTTTTCATGTTATAACGAATCTCCTCAGCCGCATAGGTATCACTGCCTTCTTTAAAAACCGGTCGCCCGATTAATTTGCCTGTTGCTGTGTCAATGCGGCCGTATGCTTTTACTTCGTTGGTGGCCCAGTTGATCTCCAGAAATTCGGCGTCGAGTGTGCGGGTGCCGTAGATAACTTTTGAATTACCATATAAATAGACCTTCTGTTCCGCAATATTCATGCGCAGTGAGTCCCGGCAGCTATATTCTATGCGGGTTTCAATGTCGCTTTTAGGTACGTCTAAGGTATCTGTGGTAGTTAATGAATCGAGCGGTTGAGCGGGTTGTGCAGCAACAGATTTCTGTTCTGGATCCTGAATGATGACTACATCTTCCTGAGCAGGTTTCTTCAGAGAATCTGATATAGGCGCTTGTGCATTGATTGATTCTGCGCTCAAAATGCAGAAAATCAACGAAATTATACGGAATATCCCTCCTTTGTATTTCAGAATTAAATTAAAATTCACAACTTTGGGCAAAGTTATTGTATTAATAACATAAATGAGTACAAGGTGAAAAAAAATCTTTCCATACTTTTTTTATTGATCCTGTTAACGTTATCATCTTTTTCTCCGCTTGGGGAGCACTCATACAAAGTTCGTACCATAGTTATAGATGCCGGTCACGGCGGGAAAGATCCGGGTTGTCATGGTACCACCGGAGTAGAAGCAAAAGTTACCTTGGCAGTGGCTCTGGAACTAGGCAGAATTATCAAAGAAAACATGCCTTCTACCAAAGTATATTATACCCGGATGCAGGATAATTTTGTAGAATTGCACGATCGTGCAGGTGTTGCAAACCGAAATAACGCTGATTTATTCATCTCTATACATTGTAATTCAGGCCCTTCTACCGCATCGGGTACCGAAACTTACGTGATGGGCTTGCATGCTTCGGAAGATAATCTGGCTGTAGCTAAACGAGAAAATGAGGTAGTATTAAATGAAACCGATTATAAAAAGAACTACGACGGTTTTGATCCCAAATCTCCACAGGCACATATACTTTTTTCGCTTTATCAAAATGCGTATATTGAAAACAGTATTCTTGTAGCCTCAAAAATTGAAAATCAATTTTCAGCTCGTTTAGGCAGATCAAGCAGGGGGGTAAAGCAAGCCGGTTTTCTGGTATTATGGAAAACAGCCATGCCAAGTGTGCTCATTGAACTTGGTTATCTGACCAATGCTTCGGAAGAAAAATACCTGACCAATAAAACGAATCAGGTTTATCTGGCCTCTGGTATTTACAGAGCAATAAAAGAATACAAAACAGAAATAGAAAATTAGTCGTTACCTAATATATTTATAGAGTGAAATTATCAAAAGAGTTCAGAGTAGGTTTAATGACACTCGTTGCAGGTGTTATACTGTATCTTGGTTTTAATTTTTTAAAAGGAACGGATGTGTTTTCTAAAACAAATACATTCTACATCAAATACAATAAGGTAGATGGTTTGGCTCCATCCAATCCGGTTTTAATTAATGGGTATCAGGTTGGCAAGGTGAAGACACTTACACTGGATCAGCACGATAATAACAGCATACTTGTTTCGATTGACGTAAGTAAAGAAATTTTAGTAGGCGATGGTACGTTTGCAGAAATATCGAAAGATTTGCTCGGCAGCATGAGTATTGTGCTCCTTATGGGAAAAAATACAAAACAATATGAAAGTGGCGATACACTAAAGGGCGACTTTCAATTGGGTTTGATGGATATTTTGGGTAAAAAAGCCGATCCGATTGCCTTGCATCTGGATACAACACTTGTGCATTTAAGTAAATTGATTGATGATGATATGCGTACAAAACTATATGGTACGCTTGCCAATCTTGAGGCTATATCTGCTATTTTGAAATCAACTATGCAATCGGGCAAAAGCAATTTAGACGGCACCTTTGAAAACTTAAATACCTTAACAACTAATCTGGTTGAAACAGAAAAAAAACTGACTCCAATCATGACTAAGTTTGATTCACTGGCAGATAGTTTAAATGATCTGGAATTGAAACAAACAGTGGCCAATGCCAATGCTTTACTGGTTGAGCTGAATAAGTCTGCTACCAAGATCAGTAAAGGAGAAGGTACCTTAGGAGCATTGGTAAACGATAAAGCTGCTTATACAAATCTGAATAAAACCCTTGCAGATTTAGATACCTTGCTGGTTCATTTTAATAAGAATCCGAATTATTTCTTAAAACCCCTTGGTTCAAAACCGAAGAAGGGAAAGTAGTAAAGCGCCTAAGGCTTAATGCTAAAAGCTTAAGGTGAGTTGCTTAACCTAGAGTTAGAGCGACAGTTTAGAATGTAGAGGTTATTTCTTTTAACTTTTGGGCTGACATTAAAAATTATCAAAAATAAGGCTGAAAGTCTTACATAGTATAACTTGGGGCATTACCCCAAGAATCTTGCAGAAGCGATAGAAACTATTGCCTCTGCACAACAAAAGCCCTGGTAAATATATCCGGGGCTTTTGTTTTTTCGTAGGTATAAAAAAGAATTATATTGTATTGGTAAGAAGAGGTGTCGATTAATAACCGATTACACTGTACACTTATAACATAAACCTGCGTTCTTAAAATATAAAACGCAGAACGTATTACTTAAAACATATAACCTTACTCATGGACATAGAATTCAATAAGAACGAAGACGCGTTAAAAATGCTTTCGTATGCGTTAAAGGAACGTTTGAAGAAAGTTGCCTTGGGCGGAGGAGAAAAACGGTTAAAGGCTGAACAGGAAAAAGGTAAGTTTACCGCTCGTGAGCGAATTACAAAGTTATTTGATAGCGATAAAGCAGTTGTTGAGATAGGAGCGCTGGCTGCGGAAGATATGTATACTGAAGCAGGCGGCTGTCCTTCAGCAGGTGTTGTTGTTAAAATGGGATATGTAGAAGGTCGCTTGTGTATTGTGGTTGCGAACGATGCAACTGTAAAGGCGGGAGCATGGTTTCCGATGACAGCGAAGAAAAATTTGCGCGCACAGGAGATTGCGATGGAGAATCGCATTCCGATTGTATATCTGGTTGATAGTGCAGGCGTATTTCTTCCAATGCAAAACGAGGTATTTGCTGATAAAGAACATTTCGGAAGAATTTTTAGAAATAATGCCTGGATGTCGTCGGAAGGTATTTTGCAGATAGCAGCCGTGATGGGTAGTTGCGTGGCTGGCGGCGCTTATTTACCGATCATGTCAGATGAAGCATTTATTGTAGAAGGAACAGGTTCGATTTTTTTAGCTGGTTCGTATCTGGTAAAGGCAGCGATTGGTGAAACCGTTGATAACGAAACACTGGGCGGGGCTACTACACAAACAGAAATATCGGGTGTGATTGATCACAAATGTAAAGATGATGAAGAATGCTTAACTCGTATCCGTGCGGTGTTTGCACATACCGGGCATAATGAAAAAGCAGGATTTGATCGCATTGCATCCGTTAAACCCGCATTAGCAGAAGAGGAAATTTACGGCATATTACCGCAAGACAGAAGCAAGCCGTATGATATGATGGATATTATCAAACGTTTGGTTGATAATTCTGAATTTGAAGCATACAAAGAATTTTACGGACAAACCATTATCTGCGGCTATGCCCGTATTGACGGCTGGTCTGTGGGTATTGTTGCCAATCAGCGCAAAATTGTAAAGACAAAGAAAAACGAAATGCAGATGGGCGGTGTGATCTATTCTGACTCAGCCGATAAAGCAGCCCGTTTTATTATGAACTGCAATCAACGTAAAGTGCCGCTGCTATTTATACAGGATGTTACAGGTTTTATGGTGGGCAGCAGATCGGAGCAAGGCGGCATCATTAAAGACGGAGCCAAGATGGTAAATGCTATGGCAAACTCTGTCGTGCCGAAGTTTACAGTAATTATTGGCAATTCGTATGGAGCTGGTAATTATGCTATGTGTGGCAAAGCTTACGATCCACGGTTGATCGTTGCCTGGCCGAGTGCGCAGATCGGAGTAATGAGTGGAGCTTCGGCTGCAAAGACCTTGTTACAGATTAAAGTTTCTTCGCTAAAAGCAAAAGGAAAAGAAATAACACCCGCAGAAGAAGCAGAATTATTAAAAGAAATAACCGATAAATACAACGAAGAGCTTTCTCCATATTATGCTGCTGCCCGCTTGTGGATTGATGCAGTGATTGATCCGCTGGAAACAAGAGCTTATGTATCAATGGGTATTGAAGCAGCAAATAATAATGCAAAAATGAAGCGCTTTAATGTTGGCGTAATACAAACCTGATCAATATCTTTGAGTATGGAAGAAAGTAAAATAAAGGCTTTGATCTCTTTGTTGGATGATGAAGATGTGGACGTAGTTTCTCAGGTAGAAAAAGAACTGCTTGCTCAGGGAGGCTCTATGATTCCGTTTCTTGAAAAGGAGTGGGAGCAGAATTTTAATCCTATTGTTCAGAAAAGAATTGAAGATATTGTTCATTTGCTGCAGTTTGTTTTGCTGGAAGAACGGTTTGCACAATGGAAAAAAACAGGTGGCGCAGATTTGATGGAAGGTTTGTGGCTCGTCTGTACATATCAGTACCCGGACCTTGAATTCAGTACGATTAAAAGTGCTATGGAGCAGATCTATTATGAAGCATGGCTGGATATGAAGCCCGATATGCTTCCGATGGAGCAAGTAAAAGTACTGAATAATGTATTGTTCAATAAATTAAAATTCAGTTCGAATACAAAGAATTTTCATTCCCCGGCCAATTCCATGATCAGTCAGGTATTGGAAAGTAAAAAAGGAAATCCAATTTCGTTATGTGCGATATATATGATGGTGGCTCAGAAACTGAAGCTGCCTATATATGGCGTTAACCTTCCGAGCTTATTTATTCTTACGTATAAAAGTGAAAGTGCTCAGTTTTATATCAATGCTTTTAATAAGGGACTGATATTTACAAAAGACGATATTGATAACTACTTGCATCAGTTAAATCTGGCACCAATCGAGGTATTTTATCAACCGTGCAGCAATATTGACATGGTGGCGCGGGTATTGCGCAATCTGATTATTTCTTTTGAAAAGTTATCTGAAATGGAACGGGTAGATGATGTTAAAAAAATGCTTCATTTTTTAACCGGAGAAAAATATTAAAATCTGGCTTGGTTATTGGATACGTATATAGAGAAGTAAAAAGAATCTGCATGTATTTTAAAACACAGATTCTTTGCATCACTTTAAATAATATGCGTTATGAAAAATAAATTAACACTATGGGCCCTATTAACAGGCTTATTGATTAGCTTTACAGCTTGTTCGCAGCAGCAAAAGCAACAACCTGTTCAAAAAAACGATACACTTGCACCAACATTGAAAACTATGACACCAATTACCGATCCATCTAAATACAATGCATTAACACCAGATGAAAAATGGGTGATTGTGAACAAAGGAACTGAAAGAGCGTTCACAGGTAAATATTATGATTTCAAGGAACCGGGAACGTACATCTGCAAGCGTTGTAATGCACCATTATACAGATCCAAAGACAAGTTCGATTCGCATTGCGGCTGGCCAAGTTTTGACGATGAAATTCCCGGAGCTGTAACACGTGTACCCGATGCTGATGGAAGAAGAATAGAGATTATCTGCACGAATTGTAAAGCACACTTAGGGCATGTTTTTGAAGGCGAAGGAATGACAGATAAAAATGTGCGCCATTGCGTAAATTCAATTTCAATTGAATTTGTACCGATGAAATGAGTTTTACGCTATAAGCAATACGTTTTAAGGAGATAAATATCCGATTTAGGAGATACACAACAGAGCCCACGGTTAAAACCGTGGGCTCTGTTAGTTAAAAGAAAACTTAATGGTTTTAACCATTTTTATTTCAAGCTATTCACCAGATCAGCTCTGCTGAAATTTATCTTTGGAATATTTAAATGAATGTTTTCAAAGAGGTCTTTAATCTCTTTACCTTGTTCAATTTCTTTTATATAAAAAATAAGCTGTTTCTGAATGTTCGGAGGATAAGTTGCCACAGCATTTTTCATTTCCGCAAAATCAGTAAAACCTATTTGTTGCAAGATATAAAAGACATTCTGAATGAAATTTTCATTTGTACCTACCGGATACATAACTCGGTCTTTCATTCCTTTTATTTTATTTCCATCGGGATAAAAATCGAAATATTCAATTTTGTTTACAGTAGATTTCAAACCCTTGAAATAATTCATGATTTGAATGATGCGTTTTTTGTTTTTTTGTAAGAATGGATTTTTCCGGATTGTATCTAAAGCAGAACGCTGGTCGTAAGTCCACGCGGCATAGGTTACAGAAAGTGCCTCCGGATAAAAAACAACATGCGGTGTATGTGTTTCGATAAATTCTATGTTGTATAAAGGATTGTGATATTCTTTATCAACCTGAATGCTTGTTTCTTCCGTATCAGTATTTATAGAAAAACTTTTTTTGAAAATAAAAGAATTGTAACCTGGTCCAAAAGGGGCTACAGACGTTAGTAAGAGTCTGCCGTGGTGATGAATACTCTGATGTGTTATGTTGGTATTTCTGTCTGGTAAGGGCAGCCAAAAATGCGCGACAATGGTAATATAGGCATTGTCAATAATTGTAAATGCTATCACCGGATTGATACGCTTTTGAAGAAAAAAATCTTTCTTTAGTATATGTTGTTTTACAATTTCAAAAAGTATCTGTTTATTTTTAGCCATATCAAGAAATAAGTCTTTGGCTAAGGCATGCGCAATACGAGGTTGGTTTTTTTTGAAAATACTGCTTATGGATTGAATATAATAATCGAGATCCTTGTTCATATTATTCGATGATATGATTGAATTCTTTTATTTTTTCTTCATGCACTAATATATAATTGCTTTCAAAGTAAGGGCCTTCAAATGCCTGTAGTTTTTTTAGCTCTTTTGAATAGGTATATGTTTTGTATTGGCTGGCACTTATAAAATTTTTCAAATCTGATTCCTTAATATTGAAGCCTTCCAAAAAGAAAGGATTTACTTCAATTAAGATAACCGGTTTGTGCTTTTGAATTAAATGATGCATGCCTTTTAATGCAAAATATTCAGCACCTTCAATATCCATTTTAATAAATGAAATAGGTGTGTTGTCTGTTATTGCAGTGTCTAGTGAAACAACCTGACAATCGTATGCTTCATTCTTATTAAATTGATAGTGTTGCTCTTTTCCTTTCAATTCGTTGTTGCGTTCCGCCATGTGGGCCTGACCTGCACTAATACCTCCAAAATCAACAACAGGTACATTGAAACGTTTGATCTCATTAAATTCGCCAACGCCTTGTAAAAACAGAGCAATATTTTCTAGGTTGTAATGTTTTATAAGCATACCACAAACCTTGTGTGTAAAAGGGATCGGTTCGTATGCAAATACTTTTTTTGATTGCTGTGCCATACTGATTGTGTAATAAGCGTAATTAGCACCGATGTCGATTGAGTTGCAGTCTTTTTTTAAAAAATAGGGAAGCAGCTCCATTTCTTTTTCTTCTACAAGCCTATTGTCAATGTCTTTTATCTTTGCGTAGAATTGAAATTTTGCATAAAAATTTTTCCCGAATAATTTAAACAATAAGGGTTTTAAAAGTGTGCGGATAGGGGAATTGACTGAAGCCATTAATTATAAGAGATAAGTAAATGAGAATAAGCATGAGTATGATATACACTCATGCATCAATCATGTTTAGTTTGGTTTTACCAGGCAGCCTACAGGTTTTGTTTCTGAAACCTTAATGGACTTGTTATTTAACATGGCAGTGATCGCATCACTCAGAAATGTATTGGTTGCGTCTTCAGCACTTTGTGGGTTATCATCGATAGAACCCTTATATACTAATCGGAATGATGTTTCCATTTTTTTCAATACAAATACATCCGGTAAACGGGTAACGCCAAAATCAATTGCTAATGATTGCGTTGTATCTGCTAAATAAGGGTAAAGAGATTTGTCGTTCTGTATTTTTTTGCGCATTGCTTCAACGGTTTCAAATTTATCCGTTTTACTTACACAAGGATTTACAAGTAAAAAAGCAACACCTTCAGTATTGTATCGTTTTGCCAGATTTGCAATACGTTGTTCATATAGTTTCGCATACGGGCAGTTATTGTTTGTGAAAACTATAACCACAACCTTTTTGTCGTTATAGTCGCTCAATGATATAACGGATTGGTTTGTTACGTTTAATAATGTAAAATTTTTTATTTCATCACCTAACCTGTATCCGCTCATAGGTTGGGCTATTGCAAAAGCAGAAAATAAACAGAAAAGAATTGCAAAAAGATTTTTCATGGTTTTACGGCGTTTAAATCTTGCAAATAGAAGTTGGTCGTTAAATTTTTTGTGGAATTAATATTAATATTTAAATATATAGTATTCTAATCTATGTTAAAAGCCAGAATGTAATTATCATATTCAAAGAATAGTATTTTATATGTAAGAGCGCCTATATGAATATGCGTTTCCCCCTGAACCAGGCCTGACTCAAACTTTTCAACAATAATATCTTCTTTCAGAGAAATTCCTTTTTCTCCGGCCAATTTGTATCCGGTTTCTTTCACACACCAATACTGGGTCATGTGACGCACATCTTCCGAAAATTCTTCTTCAAAAAGAAATTTTTTTCTGATTGCTAAGATCTTGCTATCGATGCGCTCGATGTCAATTCCTACCGGTTTGTTTTTATCAATAATAGCCGCAGCATATTCATGCGAGTGGCTGATAGAAACATGTCCATTTTGTTCGCACAAATAGGGCCGTTTGTCCGGCATTTTCGATGTGCCGGCATAGGGCATTTGTAAATGGTCACAAACCATGCCAACTGTAAGCCGGCTCGCCAGCCATTCCTGTTTTTTATGCGGATGAGAAATATGCGCTAAATATTCTTCCTCATTGATGCCGAATGTGTATGCGTCCTCAAGCGCAGGAAGTGCCTCCTGTATGTTCCAGAGTCCCCATGCTCTGTTTTTGTTCAGGTTGTGAATCGTAATAATGGGCATTTATAATATCGTAATTAATAGGACAAAGTAAGGCTTTTTTCAGTATTAACGAGAACAAAAGCACCCTCATTTTATTTACCGGGAATTGTCACATATACGGGGAATAATATCAAATAAACGGATTATCTGAAAGTTATTGCAATCAAGCAGTATTTAGGGTTCACTTATGCACATTCAGGCTAATACAGAGGATAATACCTGAATAATTGGTAAATTTATAGATGAATAGAGGTTATAGATGTTTTTGAAGTTATAAGGATAAAATCCCATTCAACATTACTAAACAAGTTTAGCCTGAAATGTGCTTATGCAAGGAATACGGGTTCATAAATTAGGTGTTTACAAAGGTCATAAAGATTCAATTTATGCGCTGGAGAAAGGTGCGGGTGATGCTGCATTTTATACCTCAGGTGCAGATGGGTTGATTGTTGCCTGGGATATGAATACCCCTGATGAAGGTACGTTAGTTGCTAAACTTCCCAACTCGGTATATGCCTTACATTTTGATGCGGCTTCAAATGAACTGTTGCTGGGCCAGAATTTTGAAGGTATTCATGTGATTGATACCATTTCAAATGCAGAGAAAAAAAGTGCACAAATAACCAAGGGTGCAATTTTTGACATTAAAAAAATATTGGATTGGATTTTGGTTGCAACCGGCGACGGACATTTGATTGTACTGGATGCAAACGATCTGAGTGTAATTGCAAAATTAAAAATAACAGATGCTAGCATTCGTGTTATTGCACTGCATCCGAATAAAAAACAGTTGGCTATAGGCAGCAGCGATCATCTTATTCGCATCATTGATATTCCCAGTTTACGTATCATGCATACATTAAAGGGGCATACAAATTCCGTGTTTACGTTGACGTACTCTCCGGAGGGAGATATACTGCTTAGTGCCGGAAGAGACGCACATCTGAAAGTATGGGATATGCTTACGTATACGCCTATGCACTCGATTGCTGCACACATGTACGCGATCAACCATGCTGTATACAGTCCATCGGGCAAGTATTTTGCTACGGCAAGTATGGATAAATCAATTAAAGTCTGGGATGCCGCACAATTTAAATTATTGAAAGTAATTGACAAATCAAGACACGCCGGGCATGCCACATCCGTTAATAGACTATTGTGGTCGGCTTTTAATAACAATATTATTTCGGTAAGTGATGATCGTACCATTTCTATCTGGAATGTTGATTTACCACATTCCGTTATGTAAAAAAGATTCTGATATACAGTAAACCCTTCAAGGGTTTGTATTCATTAGAAATAGAAAGAATAATTGAATTAACCCATGAATGGTTGGCGGTTACCGTCAAATGCTACATAGGTCATTTAAAAAACAAAACACGCTTTAAAACGCTATAACATGAAAGTTACCCCAATTGAAATAAGACAGAAAGATTTCAATAAAGTATTCAGAGGTTATGATAAAGAAGAAGTTGATGCTTTTCTGAAATCACTTTCGCAGGAATGGGAAAAATTATTGGATGAAAACAGAGAAGTAAAAAAGCGTCTGGAGCTTGCAGAACGTGAGGTAGCGAGATTGCGTGAAGTTGAAAGTTCTCTTTTTAAAACAATTAAAAATGCTGAAGATACCGGTGCTAATTTAATTGAACATGCGCAGCGTCAGTCTGATTTGCACATGCGTGAAGCACAAATGAATGCCGAAGCGATTATGAGCGAAGCCCGCACAAGGGCGCGCAAAACTATTGAAGAAGCAGAGATGGAGGCAAAGACCTTGGTTGGGAATTTATTGGATGAAGTGAGTGCCTTGCAAAAAGAATACGCAGACATTGAATTTAAAAAACAACACGCCATTCAGGAAATACAGGCTTTAGGAGAAGGCTTGCTGGATCGGGTGCAGCGTGAAAAAACGAAACCCGGCCGTGCCGAAACAGAGCAGCGCATCGAAAAAGTTGTGGAGGCCGCGAAGGCAATTAATACAGAAGTAAAAAAAGATTTCTCAGGACACGAGCTTAAAACCATCATTCAGCCTGCTATTGCAACTGCAGACCAGGAAAAGAAAGAAGTACCTCAGGATTTGTTTACGTCCGTGGAAAAGAAAAATGCCGAAAAAATAGCCGAACCTATCGTTGAATCCGTAAAAGCACCTAGTGAGCCTATTGCTCCAGCTACGGGGTCGACTAAAAAAACTGAATTGCCGGCAGAAAAAACATTTTCAAAGTCGCCCGTAAAAGAAGAACCCAAAGATGGCTCAGGTTCATTTTTTGATACGATTTAACATATTTTATTATGAGCGCAATTATATCTCTGGAAGGGCTGAAATTTCATGCCTACCATGGTGTACACCCACAAGAACGTATCGTAGGCGGTATGTTTATGGTTGACATACATTTATCCATGCACATACCCGCAGAAGGTTTTCGGGATGACCTGCATAATACAATCGATTACGAACGTGTATATGCCATTATTGCTGAGGTTATGCGCGAACCTAAATACCTGATTGAAACATTAGCAGAAGAAGTAATAACAAAGCTTTTTGAGGGTCTTTCGTTGATTCAAACGGCGCATATAATTATTTCTAAAATGCACCCCCCGGTTGGCGGCGAATGTCTGAAATCAAAAATTGAGCTTAAGAGGCAGCGTCCGTATTAAAAATAAATCCCGTTACTTCTTCAGAATCTTCGTAATCAAGCTCTATGCCTGCTACATAGAGTATGTGTTTTTTTTCGATGTATACAGGTATACCTTCAACAAGATATTCATTATCACCGTCTTTTTTCTGGTCAAAACCTAATACAAAACTGGTTCCCGAACAGCCGCTTCCCCTTACGCCTAAACGTAGTCCGTACCCTTCAGGAATGTTTTTTGTAGCCTTAATGAACGCAATCTGATTCAGAGCCTGTTGGGTGATTGTAAGCGGCAATATGGTTTGGTGGAAACTGGTCACAAATAGTGTTTATACGATGAGATACAAAGGAAGCAAACAAAGGTTGTTATAATCGCACAAAATTGTATATTTTTGAAGACTAAAAATACGTATATGTTAGAATTCTTATCTGAATTTATTAAAATTGTTTTGCCTGCAGGCCTTGTGGTTTATGGTATGTACTTGGTTGTTAAGACTTTTCTTCACAAAGAGTTTGAGAAAAGATTGTTGGATATAAAAATTAAAAACAACGAGCTTGTTTTACCAATCCGTTTGCAGGCGTACGAACGTGTTTGTTTGTTTCTGGAGCGCATTACCCCTCATAATTTAATTGTCCGCAGCAATGAGCCGGGCATGACAGCCGGACAATTACAACAGCAAATGTTATTCAATATTCGTGAAGAATATGCCCACAATATGTCTCAACAGGTATACATGACGGATGAGGCGTGGAAACATGTTAAAACTGCAATGGATAGTATTGTTAGCATTATCAATAATGGTGCACAGCATGTACCATCTGATGCTAAAGCAATTGATCTAGCCAGAGTACTTGTTGAATATTTAATGCAACTGCCGGATGAACCTACCGCGTATGCATTGACGTTTATTAAAAACGAAATCAGACAGGTAATGTAAATAATAGCCTTTCTGAATAAGAAACGCGAGTTAATTTAAATATAGTATTAAACAACTTTTGGGTATATATACCGTACAAGGGGTAAAAAATGTCTTGAGGTTATTAAGCCTCAGCTTCATTTAGTATCTTTGTTTAATTTATAAAATTATAAAAGTCCTTTAGGGACTTTTTTTCATTATGAAAATAGCCATTCAGGGAGGCCGCGCTTCTTTTCACGATATTACTGCCCGCTATTATTTCGGCGAAAATATTGACATAGCGGAATGTGCAACATTCAGGGAGCTATGCAATCAGCTGAAAGATGACCGTGTTGATTATGCTGTAATGGCTGTTGATAATTCTATTGCAGCTGCTATACTACCCAACTATGCCTTGATAGAAGAATATGGGTTTAAGATAATCGGAGAAGTATATCTGCAGATTAAGCAATATATTATGTGTGTGCCTGAAACAAAAGAGGATAACATCCGCTGGGTAATGTCGCATTATATGGCACTTAATCAATGTGAAGAATATCTGCTGAACAGGCCGATGATGAAACGCAGAGAATATCACGATACGGCAGACAGTGCGAAATATATTAAAGAACATAACAGTCTGGACATAGCTGCTATTGCAAGTAAATATGCGAGTGAGTTATATGGTTTGAAATTGCTGGAGTCTGAAAGCGTAGAGACATATAAGAATAATTTCACCCGCTTCTTTATTCTGTCAAAAGGCAATAAATTTAAAAAAGGTGAAATACCTAACAAGGCTACGATCAGTTTCAGATTAACAGATAAAGTGGGAGCATTGTCAAAGGTATTACAGATCATTGTTGACAACGAAGTGAATTTATCAAAAATTCAATCGCTTCCGGTATTTGGTACCGCGAATGAATATCGCTTCCATGTAGATTGTGAATGGAATGATTATGCAAAATTCAAAAAAAGCATTGCAATTAATTCCATTGTAGAAGATTTGAAAATTTTAGGAGAATATAAAAAAGGAGAATTCGTAAATGATTATTCCCGCAGCAAATAGGCTGAACGTTGTTAAAGAATATTACTTTGTTCGCAAACTTGAAGAGATTGCAAAATTAAACAAAGAAGGTAAAAACGTTATTAGTTTTGGTATAGGCAGTCCGGATCAGGCACCATCAGCAGAAACAGTAGATGCACTTGTGGCTACTTCCCGTATGGCCAATGCACACGGATATCAGCCGTATCGGGGCGTACCTGAATTAAGAGATAGTATCGCAGCGTTCTATAAAAATACCTACGGAGTTGAGCTCGACTCGAATACAGAAGTATTGCCGTTGATGGGTTCTAAAGAAGGTATCCTGCATGTGTCAATGGCCTTCCTGAATCCGGGAGATGAGGTATTGGTACCTGATCCGGGTTACCCTACCTATACATCCCTTACAACCCTTATCGGAGGTGTCGTGCGCAAGTATGCACTGAGCGAAAAGAATAACTGGCATCCCGATGTGGAAGAACTGAAAAAGCAGGATCTTTCAAAAGTGAAACTGATGTGGTTGAACTATCCGCACATGCCTACCGGTGCAGAAGCCGACAGAGAACAGATTGAGAAAATTGTTGCTTTTGCAAAAGAGAAAAAAATATTATTGTGCTTTGACAATCCATATAGTCTGGTATTAAATCAAAAAAAGCCGTTTAGTATTTTAAGTATACCGGGAGCCAAAGATGTTGCTGTAGAATTTAATTCATTGAGCAAGTCGCATAATATGGCAGGCTGGAGAATTGGTATGATGGTTGGTTCGCCGATTTATTTGAATCCGACACTAACAGTTAAAAGCAATATTGATTCAGGGATGTATTTAGGTTTGCAGAAAGCAGCCATTGAAGCATTCAAAAATACAGAAGCATGGCACGCTGAACGCAATAAGATATATGCCGACCGAAGAGAAAAAATATTTGGCATACTTGATAAACTTGGTTTTGAATACAGCAGAAAACAAGTAGGGTTATTTGTCTGGTGTAAACCCAAAGATGCAGCGGCTATCGGAGATATACCGGCCTTTGTAGATCGCTTGCTGAATGAAGCCTATGTATTCTTTACACCTGGAGCAATCTTTGGTGAAAAAGGAGAAGGGTATTTGCGCGCATCGCTGTGTGTACCTCTTGAAAAAATTATAGAGGCTGAAACGCGTATTGATGCGTGGCTGAAGAAGTAAATTTTTACTCATAAAATAGATGAATCAAAAAGAGACTTTTATCTTAGGGTAGAAGTCTCTTTTTGATTCATCAGAGTGTAATGTATATGGTAATAAACAATAGAATATGAAGCATCTTCTTTATATAATAGTATTTTTAGTAACTATTATTGGTAATGCTCAATCTATAGCAGATTCGAGTGTAATTCCGAATGATAATCTGATTGGGTTTGCATTTGGTAAGGCTGCAAGGCAATCAATATCTGTTCAGTTAGTTGGTGATTTATTACGTAGCAGAAAATACGATTCTTTAAAATTGCTTATGCACTCTCAAAATTCCGCATTGATGTATTTATCCATTCGTGCGTGCGAATTCGAAGAAAAAAGAAATCGGCTGATATTTAGTCCAGAAGATAAAAAGATCATTGAATCTGCAAAAGAGTCAGAACAACAAATAGAATACCGTTCAGGTTGTACAATACGAGAAATGCTATGTATAAAAGAACTTTTTAATAGGGATAACTACATAATCAATAAACAAATGAACTGGTGGCTAAGGGAAATGGTAAGGTTGCAAAAGTAGAGCATAAGTCTAAAATCAATTTATATGTATATTACTAAAATGAATTCGAGAATAGTTAATCGGTTTACTCCGATTTTGGCTTTTTTAATAATCATATTATTCAACGGATGTGGAATGCAGGAAATGATGAATAAAACAAATAAAATTCATGATGTTGCGCTTTCAAATTGCTCGTGTGATGATGTGAGGCTAATGAATTATACCGAACAAAATTTTAGAACGTATGCATATATTGAAGTAGTGGGAATGAATGGTTTTTCAAAAAAAGAAATTGCAAATAAAATTAATGAAGCGTTAAAAAGAGAAGTTACAGATTATTGTAAGATTGATGAATTTACAATGGATTTTATAAATAAAGGTAACCATGAAACTGTAATAGTAAGGTATTGTAAAATAGAAGAATAATAATGAAATCTTTAGAGGAAATAACAGTAGAAAAATCGATCACGCATATTCAAACAGGGACTGATGGAATTAATCGGAAAATTACAAATACATATAAGCAGAAGCTGAAAATCAGAACGATTAATCCAGGCTTAAGATTCGTTCATCTAATAGTAGATTATTTTATATTAATTACACTTACTTATTTGATCGCTTCAATTCCAGCAATTAATAATACTGTTCTGGCAATTTTGAATTTAGTCACGTTTCTGTCATATCCTTTATTTTATGCTGTAATGGAGTTTAAATTCCAACAAACTCCCGGCAAGATGTTGACGAATCATTTAGTGATAAATAAGTTTGCAGAGGGTCCTGATTTTCAAACATGTTTATTAAGAACCTTAATAAGACTTGTACCATTTGAAGGGTTTTCATGTTTAAACACTCCTAGTAGAGGCTGGCATGACAGGTGGACGAATACCTATGTTGTTCATAAAGATGAAATAGTTAAGCTTAAATCAATACTTGAAAAAGAAAACGCTGGGGAAGTAATTAATGATTAACTGAGAATAGATAATATATTTACTGATTCTCGATCTCTATATATTAAAGAAAAGCAGGAAAAAGGAATCAAGCAGTAAACAGTTTTAGAATGTCCGGACAAGTTCTACAGGAAGATTACAGCAAGCGCATCAATAACGTGTTTTCTTATATTGATGAACACCTGGATGCAGAACTCTCTTTAGAAATACTTGCTGCAGTTGCTCACTATTCACCTTACCATTTTCATCGTATTTTTAAGGCGATTACAAATGAAACCTTGAACACATACATTTCCCGCAAACGTATTGAGAAGGCCGCGTCGGTTTTAATATATAAAAAAGAAATATCCATTACAGATCTTGCTTTTCGGTATGGGTTTAACAGTAACGCAGCATTTACACGTGCGTTTAAAAATTATTATGGAATAAGTCCGTCTGCTTTTAAAAAACAAAGTACAGATCGATATAGCAAGATTCGTAAAGCAAATAGCAAGAATGGTGAAGATCATGTTATGTTTGAGCAATACATTTGTAATATGACGGCACTTAAACAATGGATTGATATGAACGGATCAGTTGAAGTAAAAGAAATTTCTGCACTGGATGTGGCCTATATTTCGCATGTAGGAGATAACAACATTGAAGCAGTATTTGAAAGGCTTATGAAATGGGCCAGGCCTAAGGGTTTGCTGGATGTTCCGGATTTTAAGATGCTGATGATTTTTCACGATAGTTTTAAAATAACAGAAGCAGACAAAGTACGTATGAGCGTTGGTTTGTTGCTGCAGAAACCTATAGCTGTTGAAGGAGAAGTTAGTCTGACAAAGATCGAGGCAGGTAAACATGTTGTTGGCAGATTTGAAATTCCACTGGAAGCATTTGAAAAATCCTGGACAAGTTTATTTGTATGGCTTAATGAACATGGGTACAAAACCGCAAACCGTCCACCTTTTGAAATTTACCACAACGATTTCAGGGTACATCCGGAAAAGAAATCGATAGTAGACATGTACATCCCGATTGATTGAGTATAGTTCTAGTTATATAACATATTGAATACTGTGTTCAGCTAGAGAATAGTAGATTTTTACTGTATATGAATACCACAAAGCTATAAGTTATTTTATGTGGTTAAAGATTGGTTGTAAATAAGAAAGCATCTCTTTATATTTACTTATTAAATGATATTAAGTTATGCTGAGCACAGTATCATTTAAGTACTTTTATGTATGGTATTTTATGTGATTTCTTTTATTCAGGCCTGTGACCAGTGAATAAATCAACTATTTTAAAATGAAAAAAAATAATACGAGTAAACGAATACTTTTAATAGGTCTTGATGCTGCGGAGTGGGCAATTATTAATGATTTGATTGCAGCGGGTATGATGCCTGCAACAAAGAAGCTGATCGAAGAAGGTGTCAGTGGTAATATTAAAACACTAAGTCCTCCGTTTTCACCGATGTTGTGGACATCCATCGCCACAGGAAAAACAGCAGATAAACACGGCATTTTGAGCTTTGTTGAACCTAATGGAGAAAAGGGAATTCAGCCTATCAGCAGCACATCCAGAAAGTCGCGCGCTTTATGGAATATATTTACAGGGAAAAATCTGAAAAGTAACGTGATTGGCTGGTGGCCGAGCCATCCATGTGAGCCGATTAACGGCGTTATGGTTTCCAATCAGTTCCAAAAAATTGTTGGGAAGAAAGAAGATGCCTGGCCAATGTCTGAAGAAACAACTTCAGGTCTTACGGAAGAAGAAAGACTTGAATTGGCGGCTCAGCGGATTCATCCTTCTGATGTAGGAGTGGGTGAAGTGAGGGTATTTGTACCGGAAGTGGAAAAAGTAGACCAGGAGAAGGATCATCGTTTAAAGAAAATTCAAACCTTGATTGCAGAAGCTTTGACTGTAAGGAATGCAGCTCTTTGGGCCATGAACAAAAAGGATTGGGATTTTACAGCGGTGTATTTTAATGAGCTTGATGTATTGTCACACGATTTTATGAAATTTCATCCTCCGCATAGAAAGGGGATACCTGAAGAATTATATCAGCTGTATAAAAATGTAATGGTTGCCACATATACCATGTATGATGCGATTATTGCGCAGCTTGTTAAAAGTGCCGGCAAAGATGCGCATGTCATACTTTGTTCAGATCATGGTTTTCATAGCGGAGAGCAGCGAGCTAAAACAATTCCGAACTTTGCTGCCGGGATTGCACTGGAACATAATCCGAATGGAGTATTATGTATTGCTGGTCCGGGTATAAAAAAAGGTCAAAAGGTATATAATTCTGGTTTGTTGGATATTACGCCTACAGTGCTTTCTATAATGGATTTTCCGATTGGAAAAGATATGGACGGTAAAATACTACAGGATATTTTTATAGAGCCCAAACAAAGTCAATTAATAGACAGCTGGGAAAATGAAGCCGGCAATTTTGGAGAGCACGATAAAAACACAAAGCGTAATGCCTTTAGCGAGCAGGAGGCCTTGAGTCAGTTGGTAGAACTGGGTTATATAGAGCCGCTCGAAGGAGATACGGCTGAAAAAATTGCAAAGTGCCTGAGTGAAAGAGAATATAATTTATCTCTCGTGCTGGCAAGTAAAAACCAATATGAAGAGGCTATAAAAATTCTTGAAAAGTTGTATGAGGAAGATATGGTTGATGTGCGGTATAATCTCGACCTCATCAAGTATTACAGAAAAAATAATAATACCGGTCGTGCCAGAGAAATCTTAGCTAATTTTCAACGATTCGATATTAGTAACAGTGTAAATTTTAAATACCTGGAAGGAAAGATTTTCTTCGAAGAGAAAAAATATCCGGAAGCGTTGGAGTGCTATAAAACAGCGTTGTCAAAATCTCCGCATTATAAAGATCTTTTATTGTCAATAGGGATTCTTTATAATAAGATGAATAAATACGAAGAGGCTGAACGGACTTTTAAGAAAATTCTGGAAAGAGATGCTTCAAATCAGAGAGTTTTACATGGGTTGATGGTTGCATATAACCGCTTAAGCAAACACGAAGAAGCGATTGATGCTGCACTGGAAATATTAAAGATACAGCCGGATCAGGCTGCTACGTATTATCACCTGGGCGAAGCATTTTATTATTTGGAAAGATATGATGCCGCCGCTCAGGCATTTGAATTGTGCCTGAAACTTGAGCCCGGAATTAGCCGTGCGCGCAATATGTTGTTAAACATATACAGCAAACATATTGAAGATAAACAAAAATATGCCGGGCATGATAAAATATATCAGGAAACCAGAAAGGACGAGATTGTTATAGTGTCAGGACTGCCGCGTTCAGGTACATCTATGATGATGCAAATGCTGCATCGCGGTGGTATGGAAGTCTTGGCGGATGATGCTGTAATGCCCGATGAAAGTAATCCCAAAGGATATTTTGAATTTGCACCTGTTAAAAAAACGAAGCTTGACAATTCGTGGATGGATCTGGCTGCGGGGAAGGCTGTGAAAGTAATTGCACAATTGCTTCCTGCATTAAAGATGAAGCATAAGCTGAAGGTCGTTTTTATGGAAAGAAATATTCATGAAGTAATTCTTTCGCAGAATAAAATGATTGCATCCAAATCTTCAGAAAAGAAAAAAAGTATAGATTTTGATCTTCGATTGATTGATACATTTAATAAACAGATCGGGGAGATTAAAGACTGGGTAGAAGAAAAAAATAACATAGAGATCTTATATGTTAATTATAAAGATGTGATTGAAAATCCGGAAGCGGAAATTAGAAAAATCAACTATTTCCTTAACTGGCAGCTCAATGAAGATGCGATGAAAGAAGCAATTGATAATGACTTGTATAGAATAAAATTCAACTGATTATTTATATGATTTTAAATCCTTATAAAACGAAAGGTGTTAAAGAACTGGGTATTGTAGATATTTCAGGTATTGTCAATGAAATATGTGCAATACCTGAGTCACTGTGGGACGAACAAAATAAAAACAAGCCGAATAATTTTTATGAGTTTTACCATACCAAACACATCATTTTTAAATTTGTACACGATCTGAATGATTGTACAAAGTCGTATGAGTTTCCGATATGGAAAGACTGGAAAGATAAAATACTACCCGTACTTGAAGAAGCAGTAAAACCTTATGGGTATACTAATGGCGAGTTTTCAAGAATTATGCTTGCCAAACTTTCTGCAGGCGGTAATATAAAAGCACATAAAGACGGCAATGCTGCTGCAACTTTTCCTCATAAAATTCATATTCCGATTCAAACAAATGAAAAGGTTATGTTTTTTGTAAATCCTAAGTCATATTACTTTGAAAAAGGAAAAGGGTATGAAGTGAATAATCTTGCTCCGCACTATGTTGAAAACATGGGAGATCAGGATCGTATTCACCTTATATTTGAGTATTTCAATCCAGAACATATTCCGGAAAACAGCACATTCAGTATTAAAGCCGACGAAGATATCTAAGCAAAAATGATTATTTCCCATACGCATAAATTGATATTTGTAGCGATCCCTAAAACGGCAACACATGCTATACGGTTTGCTTTAAGACCACATCTTACAGAGAATGATTTGGAACAGGTAGGCCTGTTTGTGAAAAAGGAAATGCCTTTTGAAGAGGTCGCCAAACTTGGTCACGGGCACATAAAATGCGCCGATATGGAGCCAGTACTTGGGGAGGAGCTTTGGAAGGCTTATTTTAAATTTGCGGTCGTACGGAATCCTTTTGATCGTTTCATTTCCTATTGTGCATTTGTAAATGTCAATAATCCCAAATTTGAAGAAAATCCAACTCCTTATTTATATAATGCACTTTTAAATAAGCAGACGCATAAGCATATCTTATTTATTCCTCAATCAGATTTTGTTTGTGATAAGGATGGGCGTATTATGATCGATTTTGTGGGGAAATATGAAGATCTTCAGAAGTCCTATGATACAGTTTGTTCTGAGACAGGCTTGACATTTTCTAACCTAGACGTTATTAATTCTTCTAAACATAAAAGTTACAAGGAATACTATAATGAAGAGTTGGTTGAGCTGGTAAAAAAACATTACCACAAAGATTTTATTAATTTTAATTATTCTTTTCAATTGTAATAAAAATCAGTATTTTCATAAAAATTTTAAAACTGTCACTTTTAAATCTTTTCTTATGAATAAACACTACGAAGACAAAATTAAATTATTTACAGCCTTAGCAGGTTCTCTGTCGGTTTTCTCTGCTAATACTGCGGAAGCACAAACCATTGTTGTACGGGATATTAATCCGGATACAGCAGTTACAGCTGCTCATCCTGAGTATGATCTTGATATCGACAATGACGGAAATGTTGACTTTTCAATAATTCAGAGAAGCTCTACGAATTATTATGGAGTAACACGCACGTTCTTTTATTTTAATGGTACAGGTCATATTGGATACAATATTCCTTCTGCAGGTATGAGTAATACGCATACATTTGTATCACAAAATGGAAATGACTGGTACGTGGCAAAACTAAACGTTGGTGATACCACTACATTTACATCTGAGTATAATGATAATCTATACACAAGATTATTTGAAGTTTCAGGAACACCTCCAGCACTTACAGATGACTATGCATGGACTTCCGGTACTACAGATAAATATGTTGGTGTACAGTTTACAATTGGCAATGAAGTGCATTTTGGTTGGGTACAACTTAGTGTAGCTGCCGATTACAGTTCTGTTACGGTTAAAAAAGTTGCTTATGAATCTTCTCCAAGAGCGTTGATGAAAGCAGGTGCAACCGTGTCTGCTAATGCAGTAGCTTCAGTGACCATTGATGATCATGCAAATAATGCAGATGCTTCAGATATCAGAGTAACTATTACAAAAGCTGCTGATGAGTCAAATATTACGAACTACAGAGCGTATGTTGTTCCTCTGGCAAAAATAAGTCATGCAACGCTGGATAGCTTGCAGAATATGGCTACAGGCAACTATCAGGACATTGCTAAAACGGGCAACAATATTACAACGATGCTTTCTTCTACGTTGAAGGATATCTACGGCAATGCTATTGTTGAAGGTACAGCTTACAAAGTAATTGTTGAATCTGTTGGAAACAGTACAACAGGTGATGCGATATCTATACCTTCTAATAGTGTAACGCTTAGCACCATGCCGATTACAACAGGCGTTAGTTCACAGAATACCATGTCAGGAAAGATTTATTCTTCAGGCAGTACTGTTTATTTAACGGATATTGAGAAGAACTGTAAGATCAGCATTGTAGGCTCAACAGGTGTTGAAATCTATAAAGGCAGTGTTAACGCAGGCGATAGCAATATTTTACTTTCAGGCGAGACGTCTGGTGTATATATTGTTCGTTTGACAGCAGGCGATGGTACTTTTGCCATCCAGAAAGTGATGCTGCAGTATTAATATCAAGTTTGAAAGTTATTTTAAAAGCCCCGCTCTAAAAGCGGGGCTTTTTTGTTTTAACCACCTGCTTTTTCTAATTGGTTTTACGCATCAAATAACACGTATTGCTGGATGTTATATTTTTTTCTAAAAGAATTAAGTCATAAATATATAAAAATCAATTATAACAGTTGGTTGATCAGTATAAAGGGAGTATTTTGCAGGAACATATTTCATGTATACTATTTTCATAACTACATACTTTTAACCACCATCTCTTATGAAGAAAAACTACGAAGACAAAATTAAGTTATTTACAGCGGTAGCAGGTTCTCTGTCAATTTTCTCTGCGAATACTGCGGAAGCACAAACCATTGTGGTGCGTGATATTAATCCGGATACGGCAGTAAATGCGACACATTCGAATTACGATCTTGATATCAATAATGATGGTGTCGTGGACTTTTATGTATATAAGTGGAATGGAGGAAATTATTCGGCTTTTTATTTTTCAGGTACCGCATATAGTAGCACTGGTACAAATAATAATGCACAGACCATTGCGTCACATACCAATTTTGTTGCCGAATTAAATCTAGGTGATACGACAGCCTCTGCGTCGGTATACAACGGTAATCGTTATTCAATATTAGTAGGAGCTAAAGTAAACGTAAGTCCACCGGTGCTTTGGGACGCTTTTCAATGGCCTGCAGGTGCCACAGATAAATATGTTGGTGTACGCTTTGGAATTGGTAGTGAAATGCATTATGGCTGGGTACAACTTAGTGTAGCATCTGATTATAGTTCTATCACGATTAAAAAAGTTGCGTATGAGTCTTCTCCAGGAGCGTTGATGAAAGCAGGAGCTACGGTATCTGCTAATGCAGCTACTGTCACTATTGACGATCATGCAAACAATGCAGATGCTTCAGATATCCGTGTAACCATTACAAAAGCGGCTGACGAGTCAAATATTTTGAACTACAGAGTGTATGTTGTTCCTGTAGCAAAAATAACACACGCCACGCTGGATACTTTGCAGAATATGGTTGCAGGAAATTATCAAAACATTGCTAAAACGGGCAGTAATACTACAACGATGCTTTCTTCTACGTTGAAGGATATCTACGGCAATGCTATTGTTGAAGGTACTCCATATAAAGTAATTGTTGAATCTGTTGGAAATAGTACAACAGGTGATGCACTATCTGCGCCTTCTAATAGTTTAACGCTAAGCACAATACCAGTTACGACGGGTGTTAGTTCGCAAAATACAATGTCAGGAAAGATTTACTCTTCAGGCAGTACTGTTTATTTAACGGATATTGAGAAGAATTGTAAGATCAGCATTGTAGGCTCAACAGGTGTTGAAATCTATAAAGGCAGTGTTAATGCAGGCGATAGCAATATTTTACTTTCAGGTGAAACATCTGGTGTATATATTGTTCGTTTAACAGCAGGCGATGGTACTTTTGCCATCCAGAAAGTGATGCTGCAGTATTAATATCAAGTTTGAAATTTATTTTAAAAGCCCCGCTCTAAAAGCGGGGCTTTTTTGTTTTAACCACCTACTTTTTCTAATTGGTTTTACGCATTGAACAACAAGTATTGCCGGATGTCAATATTTTTATTAGAAAGTAAAGTCATAAATACAATGATAAAAATCAATTAAAACCGTTGATTGCTCTCTTTCGTCTGCGGTATAAAGACAGTATTTTGTAGTAAGATTTTATGCATACTATTTTCATACCTACTACTTTAAACGATCATCCTTATGAAGAAACGCTACGAAGACAGAATTAAATTATTTACAGCGGTAGCAGGCTCTCTCTCCATTTTCTCTGCGAATACTGCAGAAGCACAAACCATTGTTGTGCGTGATATTAATCCGGATGTGGTAGTAAATGCGGCAAACTCGAATTACGCTCTTGATATCGACAATGACGGAAATGTTGATTTTCACTTGAACAAACTGACCATAGCAAATTATTCGGATTTTTATTTCAGAGGGGCAAATACTAGTACAAATAAGGTACAAACCTTAGTATCTAAATCGTATGTTATCGCCGAATTAAATCTAGGTGATACAACAGCTTTTGGATCGGTATACAACAATAGTCGTTATACATTCTTAACAGGAGCTAATGGAAGCCCTCTGGTGCATTGGAATGATTATGAATGGGCTGGAGGTACTACAGATAAGTATGTGGGTGTACAGTTTATAATAGGTAATGAGGTGCATTATGGCTGGGTACAGCTTAGCGTGGCATCTGATTATAGTTCTGTTACGATTAATAAAGTTGCGTATGAATCTTCTCCAAGAGCCTTAATGAAAGCAGGAGCTATGGTGTCTGCTAATGCAGCTACTGTAACCATTGACGATCATGGTAATAATGCGGATGCTTCAGATATCCGTGTAACCATTACAAAAGCTGCTGACGAATCAAATATTTTGAACTACAGAGTGTATGTTGTTCCTGTTTCAAAAATAACACACGCCACGCTGGATAGCTTGCAGAATATGGCTGCAGCAAACTATCAAAACATTGCTAAAACGGGCAGCAATATTACTACTACGCTTTCTTCTACGTTGAAGGATATCTACGGCAATGCTATTGTTGAAGGTACCCCATACAACGTAATTGTTGAATCGGTGGGAAACAGCTCAACAGGTGATGCACTATCTGCACCTTCTAATAGTTTAACGCTTAACAACAGCCCGGTTACAACAGGCGTTAGTTCACAGAATACCATGTCAGGGAAAATTTACTCTTCAGGCAGTACCGTTTATTTAACGGCTATTGAGAAGAATTGTAATATGAGTATCATTAGTTCAACAGGTACTGAAATCTATAAAGGCAGTGTTAATGCAGGCGATAGCAATATTTTACTTTCAGGTGAAACATCCGGTGTATACATTGTTCGTTTAACAGCAGGCGATGGTACTTTTGCCATCCAGAAAGTGATGCTGCAGTACTAGTAACCAACCTCGAAATTTGTTTGAAAGTCGCGCTGAAAAGCGCGACTTTTTTGTGGCATTCAGGAAAAATACAGCCTTTAAAAATGATATTTTAATGCAGGCAGATGAGCATACTATTGCGCCGGATAAATCGTTCTGTTTGGGCAAATTGGCACTCTAATTACACGTAACATGTAAATCTACTTTACTGGTTATCTTTTGATTGTCAAGTCTATATGAAATATCGATAGGAGGCAGTTAAGCCTTGTTACAGGAATTCACGGATAGAATGGTGCTTTATTGTACGATTAAACCTGTTATACAACTTCCTGATATAATAATAAATACACTATTTAAACGCCCTTTTTCAAAGGGATTGTACAATAAAATCTTTCTTTCTTTTCATAATTTGTATTATATTTGAAATTACTAACAAAAAAAATATTCAATAACATGGCAATAGGAGTTTCTTCAGGGAAAGTAAATAATACATCATCAGTTGGTTCAAATCAGAACTATAACACCGCTTTGTATTCGTTAATGGTATTGTTTTTCATGATGGGCTTTATTACCTGTTTGAACGATATATTAGTGCCTTACCTGAAACAAGTATTCAAATTATCATATACTCAGGCATCTTTAATTCAATTTTGTTTTTTTAGTGCCTATGCAATCATGTCAATTCCTTCAAGTAAAGTGATTGAAAAAATAGGATATAAAAAGGCAATGATTTCAGGCTTTGTAGTTGCAGCAGCAGGCTGTTTACTATTCTTTCCTGCAGTTTCATTGCACTCATACGCTGTGTTTTTATTTGCCTTGTTTGTATTAGCTACAGGTATTGTGCTTTTACAGGTAGCAGGTAATCCATACGTGGCGGTATTGGGTGATCCGGAATCTTCATCTGCCAGACTTACATTTGCTCAGGCACTTAATTCTGTAGGAACGTTCTTAGCGCCTTATTTTGGTGGTTATTTCATTCTGTCAGCGTTGAGCCATACAAGTGCAGAAGCAGTTAAAATACCTTATATCGGTTTAGCGGCTACATTAATTATCATCGCATTTATTTTATCGCGTATCTCATTACCAAATATTACATCAAACAGCGAAGAGTCTTCAGTAGAAGAAGTGGCAGATACTACGAAAAAGAGTGCCTGGGATTATCCGCATCTTGTATTTGGTGTTATTGCCATATTCACGTATGTAGGCGGTGAAGTAGCTATCGGCAGCTATCTGATCAATTATTTCAAGCAACCTGAAATTGCCGGTTTAACAGAGGTGACAGGTGCCGTTTTTGTATCGCTGTATTGGGGTGGTGCTATGGTTGGCCGTTTCTTAGGTTCTGCTTTATTAAGTAAATTCAAACCCGGTTTGGTATTGGCTGTATTTGCAATTTTAGCCATCAGCATGATTCTGGTTTCTGTTAATACAACGGGTGAGCTTGCAAAATGGAGTATCATTTCTGTAGGATTCTTTAACTCAATCATGTTCCCGACAATCTTTACATTAGCTATTAAAGGCTTGGGTAAATACACAACACAAGCATCGGGCTTCTTATCTACAGCTATTGTAGGGGGTGCAATCATTCCGGTGGCCTTTGGTGCAATCGTTGATTACTACATGAATCACGATCAATCAGAAGCTACAAGTTTGCGGTTTGCTCTTATTCTACCAATGATTTGTTATGCATACATTGCATGGTTTGGTTTTAAAGGGCATCAGACAAAACATGAATCGGCTGAAACAGCTGCACCTGTATTAGATAAAAATATTTAATTACATTTAATATGTTAGTAGTTAAAAAGTCCCGCCAATCAGCGGGACTTTTTAATTTGGCATTTATCCCGTAAATCCGCCTTTAAATTAATTCCGTATATGCACTGGTTTCTTTGCAGAAAAAGTAATTGGTGTATTCTGATTTAATTATAAGAAGAATCGGAATCAAGCTTTTGCATATCGTTCCTCATAGCCGTAACTTGCAGCATGCAATATCAAAATGATTTAATACTTAGGGCTGCCCGTGGAGAGCAGACAGAAAGAACACCCGTATGGTTGATGCGTCAGGCTGGCAGAATACTTCCTGAATACCGTGCTGTGCGTGAGAAATTAAGCGGCTTTATAGAATTGTGTACGACACCGGCATTGGCCGCAGAAGTGACCATTCAGCCGGTTGATATATTAGGTGTAGATGCAGCCATTATCTTTTCAGATATTCTTGTAATTCCGGAAGCTATGGGTTTGCCTTATGAAATGCAGGAAAGTAAAGGCCCATTTTTTCCTAAGGTGATTACTTCAGCAAATGATATTGAGAAATTATTGGCAACTGATGCAGCAGATCATTTGCAATATGTGTACGATGCAATAGAGCTTGCTGTAAAAGAATTGAATGGCCGTGTGCCTTTGATTGGTTTTGCAGGAGCACCGTTTACCATACTTGCGTATATGATCGAAGGGCAAGGCTCAAAGACATTTTCTAAAGCCCGCCGGTTTTTATATACAGAACCTGTGTTGGCGCATCGCTTATTAGAAAAAATTACCTTAGCCACGATAGAATATTTGAAACGCCAGATGAAAGCCGGAGCAGCCATGTATCAGGTGTTTGACTCCTGGGCGGGAGTATTGCCTCCCGATCAGTATCGTGAATTCTCTTTAAAATACATTCGTCAGATTTGTGAAGCTGTGCCGCAAGTGCCGCGTACGGTGTTTTCTAAAGGGGCATTTTTTGTGCGTGAAGATTTCAATAATTTTCCCTGCGAAACGGTGGGTCTTGATTGGAACATGGATATTGCAGAATCAAGAAAAATCATCGGCCCTGATAAAACATTGCAGGGAAATATGGATCCATGTGCGTTGTATTTGTCGGAAGAACAGATCAGGGTGAAGACCAAAGAAATGCTTGATGCTTTTGGCCCGGGCAGACATATTGCCAACCTGGGTCATGGCTTGTATCCGGATACGGATAAAATAAAAGTGAAATGTTTTGTTGATGCGGTGAAGGAACTAAGCATTAAAAAATAATTTTAATGAATAAAATGTATACACTCGTATCAGATTATATCCGATACGAGATAAAAGCAACATATATGTATTATTTGTTGCTTTTTTTAGTTCCGGCAATAACACTCAATTATTGGTATAATTTCGAAAACGGAATACTGAATTCTTTCAGAGAAGAAGGGTGGTATTTTTTTCTGTGTCTGCTGTATTATTCAACGCCGCTTCTTTATGCAGTTTTGGTTTATATTTTCTTGTATAAAAAACAGCATTTATTTAAAGAAAGAAAATTCCTGTTCTTGATTTTTTTCTTTCCCATTGTTATTGCGTTTGATGAAGCATTTAATTTTCATAAACAATGGGTATCAGGTATAGAAGACGAAATGGTCCGGTATTACGCGAAGAAAACGCTGAATCATGGTATCAGAGTATTGACTTATTTTATACCAATACTTATGTATTATATTTTTTGTGAAAAGGAAAATAAAAATTTCTATGGGCTTGCTCTTTCAAAGGTTGATTTAAAACCTTATCTGATTATGTTGTTTGGTGTAATGATGCCATTAATTGTTCTCGCATCATTTACTGAATCGTTTCAGAAAGCATACCCTGTATTTGATATGAGCAAAGTTGAGCATTTATCGGTAAGTGAATACTGGCCACAGGTATTGACGTTTGAAATTGTATACTTATTTGATTTCACAAACATAGAATTATTGTTTCGGGGAATAATGATTTATACCTTATATCAATACATGGGAATTGAATGTGTGTTAGCCGTTTCAACATTATATTGCACCTTTCATTTTGGGAAACCCATGGCAGAAACAATAAGTTCTTTTATCGGAGGAACAATATTAGGGGTGTTTTCTTTGCGTACACAATCTTTATATGGAGGTATTATGATTCATGCAGGTATTGCGTTGATGATGGATACGGCAAGTTTTCTTCAAAAAATATAGGTATTTTACAGGCATGATTCCTTCAGCATACAGAGCCTATCTGGCAGCCGTTTTAGTTGTGTGTATCTGGTCCGGCTGGATCACCTTATCGCGCATGGGCGTGCATACAGCACTTTCGGCGTATGATATAACCTTGCTGCGTTTTGGTACTGCTGCCATTTTAACATTACCGTTTAGTTTAAAATACGATTGGCGTTCGGTAAAGTGGAACCGGATTTTATTGGTGGCGTTAGGCTGTGGTTTTCCTTATACGATGTTGTCGTTTATTGGCCTGAAAACAATTAAAGCCGCTAATGCAGGAGTGCTGGTGAATGGTATGCTTCCGGTGATCGGTTTACTCTTTACCATATTCTGGTTCAAAGAAAAAGTATCGAAGATTAAATACCTGGCAATTTTTATTTTATTGATTGCCAATTTAATTATGATGAATATTTCAACCGATCCAACGCCGGTATATCTATTGGGCATTGGTTCGTTACTTTCAGCAGCGGTAGTATTTTCAACCTATATGGCCGCTACCAGAAGATGGGGCTATGGTATGAAAGATGTCATTGCTTTTGTACCCATTGTAAATGCTGTATTGTTTTTGCCGATCTGGTTTTGTTTCCCTTCTCAGATTTTGCAAACTCCGGTTCAGGATATCTTGATTCAGATGATTTATCAAGGAGTTGTTGTAAGTATACTGGCATTGGTACTTATTACGTATGCAGTAAGTAAATTAGGTTCAGGCACTATGTCGGTATTTTTATCGTATGTGCCGGCAGTTACAGCCATACTTGCCTTTCTCTTTTTGCAGGAGTCTTTATCTATACAGGAACAGCTGGGTATTCTATTGTGTTCAATAGGATTGACAGTTTATACGAAAGGGTAGATAATTATAAATTAAGATTCGTCCTGGCGGAATGAATTATGAATTAAATATGCATTTTGTACAATCACACAGATGCAATTAAATAGATAACTTGCTGTACCATTGAAATAATTATTGCTGAATGAATACGAAACGACCGATACGCGAAGAAGAAAAAATATTGATACAATTTCTTCTTGCAAAATTAAATCTCTCTACAAAAGAATATCCTATAGCGGAAATTGTTGAAGAATATGAAGGCAGCCACATGGGGAGTATTAATTTAAACAACCCTGATACAGACTTATACGATAGTGATCTGATACAGGCAGAATATACCGATGCAGACAAGATCCCTGTTGTTATTTCGCTTACAAAGGATAAAAATAATCGGTTGCTTGATCTGGATTTCTGGAAATCGGATTTCTCCCGTTTGATACAATATCCCAACCCCGAAGAGTTGATGTTTGAATAAAATAAGAAAGGCGTAAATGAATCCTCATTTACGCCTTTCTTATTTTACGATAAATATCTTTACTGAATTTTTACAACACGTTCGGTGTAGATCAAGCCGTCCTGACTTACTTTGATCACGTATACACCATTATCCAATGAACCGATAGATATGGCTGCATTGTTTGATATACTTTTGCTCAGCACCTTTTTACCAAGCATATCATATAGTTCTACCTGAATAATATCAGAAGTAGCAACCGATTGCGGAAAGCCTATAGTAAGTTGATCCTGTGTTGGATTAGGTCTGATAGTAATATTAAGCGTATTGGTACTGTTCATAATACCTGTTGTAGTATTATTGGTGGGATTGGTTACAAATTTTGATAGCAATCGGATATAAGCCGTTTGATAACCAAGGCTTGGTTCTGTTACCTGCCACGAATCTAATGGCCAGTTGGTATTAAAATCTTTATAGCTTTTTTGCGCCGGCTGCCCTTTAGGCGGAGTGATAGAAAGCGCATTACATAACGCATTATTGTCAGATGACCCACAACCTGAAGGACAGCAACCATCCCAGTTATAACTGGAGTTTGCACCACCGGACAAATAGCCAGGAGGCGGACCGTATGTGGATGTACCTACGCGATCCCATTTTGGGCTGCCATCACAAAACCAGGTATGATATATTTCATTGATGCTATTTTCTGCACCATACGTACTCATATTGGTAAGGTATACCAGTTGAAAAGGATTAACACCATGAATATAATGCAGGTATTCTGCTGAAGCTTTCAGATAAGTATCATTATTCGCAGAGTTATCTAATCCCAGGTTGCTGACTTTCCAAAGTATGTAGCCATAATTTGATTTATACTGATTTGAGCCCCAGTTATAATCTTTAATGAAAGAGCGATAAGGATCTGTTTGATTTGTCAGTGCACCAATGAAATCTCCTGAAAGTTTTAATCCGCCTAATGTTGCAGTATTGATTTTGTTAACAATTGTGCTTGATGCACCGGAAAGAGTTGTGTAAAATAATAAGAGCTCATTTCCTTCCTGAAAGTATTGGCTTACGTAACCCGGATTACTTCCTTTCCATGCTAATAATGGAAAAGTTGTATAACTATTTTCAAACACTGTTAAATAGCTTGTTTGCCCCGTTAAATCATACAGATATAATGCAGCAGCCATCTTTGCAGTAAATCTTCCGAGGCTGTCTGTTTCCTGATCTCCTGCAGCAACGCCTGAAGAACCATTTGCAGATGAATTATTATGAAATAATATACTAGGATTTGCAATGCCCCAGTTCCATGCATTTACAGCACTTGTTTGAAGAGTTGTTGAGTATGTTCCGTATAAAGTTGGATTAACCTGTTTGAAAATTTTAGATGCAAGAGCAAAAGCTTCAGCACACTTTAATGTTGCATTTGTAGTTGCCGGCCCATAAACACTTTGACCTGTTGCTGATGACGGAGGACTTGCTCCTGCTGAACTTAATACAGATAAGCACGAGCCATTACTTTGTTGCATGCGTAACAATTGATCTAAGCCCCACTTAGCCTCATCGATAACATCCGGAATACCGTTACCGGATTCGGGAATATTATAATCGTCGGTAAAGGCAGATGGGTTTTCTCTATACGCTGTCAATAAATTAATCACATAGTTTGCTGTCCACGGGGTGTATTTATTAAGGTCGCCTGCATCGAACCAGGCACCATGTAAATCTTTTTCAGTTGCAGCAGAACCGGTATTGTTATATAAACGTGCATTTTTATCTTGTAACGATCCAACATGACTTGCTCCGTCAGCCCAGCCGGTACCTGCATATTGTGCTGTTTTGGCAAAGCTTGACCGCTGATAAAACAACATACGCATAGATGCTTTTAACACACTGCTGTATACCGTATCTGCAATTACGAATGTTGCTGAGCGCACATTTTGTGTAACGTCTTTTACATAATATTTACCGGGAGTGGTGTAGGATGAAAAATCAAACCACCATACTTTATCTCCGGAACTTGCATCTGTTGAACCGCCATTCCATGCAGTCGGTGTACCGGTAAATACCGCAGCACTGGAAGTCGCATCTATCAAAGCGTAACTATTAGTTGTTAGGCTTGGCGTGAATGTAGCCGTATTGTCGTATCCCGTTTGAGGATCACGGATAACAGCAACTTTATTTCCATCAGGTATATAACCAAACTGATCAACTACAATGTACGGCGACTGGGCCTGTGAGAATGGAGAAGGAAATGCGAATAAAATGCAAAGTGCAAACTGAAGGTATTTTCTAAGCATGGAAGCGTTAGTTTGAGAATTGATTATTGACTTGAAAACTAAATTTTAACAATAGTTTATCATTGTAATATACGGCTATAGACTTTAATAGGATTTTAATTAGTATTTATATGATAAAAAATAAATAAATATTCAATATGTGGAATATTTATTTCAAATAATTGAATAGTATTAATAGAAATTGTATCCTCCGTTTAATTCATAAGAATCTGTCCAGGTTGGAAGTTTTGTAAAAAAAGGCGTGTTGTAAACAAAGGAGAGTAAAAGACTTTCTTTGCCCACACGAAGGTTTGTTGAAACAACAAAGCTTAGACTTTTGGCATAATCGTAAGAACCACCAAAACTGATAAGGTCTCTGTAATCCAGCATTCCGAACAGGCAGATATCATCCTGGTAGGTTGGTAATGAGCGCCACAGGAAACCTGATTTGAGATTAAGAAAAGGAGATAATTTAAAGGTGTAATTTACATACGTATTAAAATAACGTTTGTATGTAATCGGTGCTACAACAGGGTTTACAACTGAGTTGAACATTTGACAGGCAGCAAATCCGACGTCAAGTTTTTTATACATAAATGTTATCCCAAGAGAACCATCCGGAGAAAGGGAGTTGCCGTTGGCCGTTGATGATGGGGCTGTAAAAGCAGTCTGTGCAATTCCCAAAGCAATGCCGGTTGAGACAAACAGGTTTTCGGTTAATGCAATCTTATAAGCATAGTTTACATAGGCTCTTGGTTTGTGTATGTACGGGCCGTCTTTTTCATTATAAAAATATAAGCGCAGTAAATGGCTGTTTGGTTTTGTGTAATTAAATACTCGTGTAAAGGCAAAATTAAATGTAGATATTTTGTTTAGAGCGCCTGTACGTGTTTTATAAGATAGGTTTAGATTCATTTTTACTTCTTTGGGTATATAAGCCGGCGAAACTAAAGCCATGTTATTAAAGTAAGCACCAAATAAATCAGGGTATACAGCGGTACTCTGCCCTGAGACAGGGAGGTAAAAAAAGAGACTGAGTAATCCAATACATGTAATGCGAATCAAATTCATGAATATAAGTACAGTACCTTCAAAAATATATTAATTTATTTAAATTTCGTTACTTATTTATTTTGAGATTGTATATTAACTGGAGTGAGTATTAAGGAAGAGGATATTATCTCCCTCGTAAAATCGGGGAAGGACCGGGAAGCAATACCTGTTTTATATAAAAAGGTATATCCTCTCGTAGAGCGTTATATTGTCCGGAATTCGGGGAATAAAGATGACGCTTCAGATATCTTTCAGGATGCACTGCTGTTATTTTATAAGCAAATCATTCGTAATTCATTTAATGAAAAGTATAAGGTGTATGGTTATTTATATAAAATATGCCTCTATAAATGGATGAACAAAGCGAAAAAAAACAGTAAAATTAAATTTGTTGATGAGATTGAAAATCTTGAACCTGCCGGATTTATTGTTCATGAAGAGATGGAAGAAATCATTGCAAATCCCGATGAGAATATCATTCGGAAATTATTTACTCCGATTGGAGAAAAATGTATTGAATTGTTAACCTTTACCACTTATTCCAGTCTATTGTTAGAGGACATAATGATCCGGATGGAATTCAATTCAGTTTCGGCTGTTAAAATGCAGTTAAAACGCTGCAAAGAAAAATTGTTAAAAGAGATTGACGAGAATCCTTCTTTAATAAATCAATTGAAAAATAAATGAGCGTCGACGATTCTACATATTACAAGATTGAGGCTTATTTGAATGAAGAATTGTCTTCTGAAGAACATATTGCGTTTGAGAAGGAAATTTCTACAAATGCAGAATTGCAGCAATTGGTCGAAAAGCACAAACTCGCGGATGCGTTGATTGTGGAGCAGCGGCTTCTTTCTGTGAAAAACATTTTACAGGAACAGCAATCGAACGGATCTGGAAAAAACAACTATAAATTATATGCCGTTGCTGCCGTAGCAGTATTGGCAAGTGCTGTTGCCGTTGTTTTATATAATAGCAAAAATGATACTGATAAGAATCTGGCTGTGATAGCAAGTACCTCTGAAAAAGAATCGAATAATCTTTCTTCATCCGGTGCAGAAACGCAACAAACAGAGAGTAAAAAAACTATTGTTAAGCCCGGATCAACAATTACCGGAACCGGTCTTCATAAGCAGGAAATTCAGTCGTATGAACAAGCAATGAGAGAAGGGAGTACGGTTGAAGAATTTAACGCACCGGCAAATCAATCTATTGCGTCGGCATCTGATCCTGTAAATAAAGTATCTGAAGATAAAGAATCAATAGTTGCTGCAACCAAAGATATTTGCGCAGATGTTTTTATAAAAGCGCAAATTAAGGCAAGCCCTACCTGCAGAAATGAATCATCGGGCGAAATACTTGTTTATAATATTCAGGGAGGAACAAAACCCTATACAGTATCGTTGTCAGATACGGAGATGTCTTCGGTTATAAACGGGCAGCTGAGCAAAGGCACATATCAGGCTTTTGTAACAGATGCAAATGGATGCGAGCAGAAGTATCCGAAAATTCAGATTACAGAAAAAGAATGTTCCGTTGATTATTCGTTCAACCCTTTTATGGGAGAAAAATGGCAAGTTGATGCATATAGTGCAAACGGTCAGCTGCAGTTGTACAATAAAGGCGGGGTATTATATTATCAGGAAAATATTGAAGCCAATACAACGTTCGAATGGTCGGGCAGCGGACACAGCAATCAAATACTGCCGGGTTATTATATCTTTGTGATTAAATATGCTGACGGAACTGCAAAAAGAGGTTCTGTTACAATTGTTCAATAAATGAAAAAAATACTTCTACATATCGTTGTTATTTTTATTTCATTGTCGGGTTATGCGCAAACTGTGCCCATACCGGATGCTGCGTTTCTTAATTTTCTAAAATCAAATTACGCCGAAACGATTAATGGGTCAGATGAATTGATTATTAGTGAGGCAGCACAGGAAACAGGTACCATGTCATGCAATAGTTTGGGAATTACAAATCTTGAAGGGGTGCAATATTTCAGTCAGATCAGTAGATTGCTTGCATACAGCAATGATATTGACTCAGTGCCATCGTTGGTTGGCATGACTAATTTGCAGACATTGCATTTGTATGATAATGCCTTAACATCCCGTCCTGATTTTTCAGGTTTGTTAAAATTAAAGACCGTATTAATATATCAGAATAACCTTACGCAATTTCCTGTATTCAATAATAATCCGGCGCTGGAAGAAGTAATTGCTTCTCAAAATGAAATTACATCCATTCAATCGTTATCTAATCTTACAAACTTGTTAAAGCTGGATGTAGGACAAAATCAGTTAACGGCATTGCCGGATTTGAGTTTGAATATAAATCTGCAGGAACTTATTTGCTGGTCAAATCAAATTGCGGTGCTGCCTTCAATGAAAACGTTAACTAATTTAACCCGCTTAAATGCCGGGAAAAATAATTTAACACAGACTCCTGATTTATCTGCCAATACGCAAATGAGCATACTGGCATTTGATAATAATTTTCTGACAGATGGCCCCAATTTATCTTTAATGAGTGGTCTTACGAGTGTTAAGCTATATAACAATTATCTTTCTTTTGAAGATCTGCTGCCATATACTACAATACCGGGTTTTGCTTCAAACTTTGATGTAACACCAATGAGACCTTTGCCATGTGTAGATACAGTAAAAGCATATTATGATGAAATTGTAGATGTCAGCACGGGTATAGATGAAACAATAAGCAATGTAACGTATGTCTGGATGGAAGGTACTTCATCGATTGCTACTGTTACAAACGATACCGTACAGATAAAAGAATCATCAGGTTCAGCAGTTACACAACGGTTTTTATATGCAACCCTTACACATCCGTCAATACCCGGATTAACATTAACAACAGATTCGATCGTTGTAAAATTCTATCCATGTCCCGGAAATGCGGCTGTGAAATATACGGCTACACGAACAGATTGCAGCAATTCAGGAGCAATTCAGGTAAACGTTCAGGGCTATGTTGCACCTCATACAACGTATCAGTTACACAGTCAATCGCTGGGTGAAAATACATCTTACCATTCGAGTTATATAACAGGTTTAATTGATACTGCATATACTTTACATATTACTTTTGCTCCAACCTGTTCAGTGGATTATATCAATACCATTAAGATGCCTTACGTGGATTGCAAAGAAGTATTCATTACTCCCAATGGGGATGGTGATATGGATACCTACTTTATTACCGGAACCGGTCATGCAGTGATTTATGATAAAAATGGGAAAGAAGTAAAACGGGTAAGCTTGCCGTACGAATGGAATGGCTACGGGGCGAATGGCTTGGTTTCTGTCGGCTATTATATTGTTGTAATCAATGGAGGCAAAGACCGGTTATATATTAGTGTATTATATTAATAGATGTAAAAATCAGTCTATCGTATAAAACAGAAAAGGTCCCGCAATGCAGGACCTTTTCTGTTTTATACGATTCATATTTATTCAATGATCTGTAACTTTTCAGCTTCCTGTTGAAGAAGCTTGCTGTCTATAGGTACAACACCAACCTGTTCGCAGACTAAACCACCGGAAAGGTTAGATAACGCAGCAAGTACAGACGGTTTTGTATGTGCCGCAGCACATAATGCCGCTACACTGATTACGGTATCTCCGGCACCCGATACATCGGCAATTTCTCTGTGGTGTGCGGGTATGTGCAGGTGTTCGCTTTTATTGGTCCAGTATACGCCTTTTTCAGATAACGTAATTAATACACTGTCGCACGATAATCTGCGCATCAGTTCTTCAACGGTCTGCTCCAGTTCTTTGCTGTTATTCAGATTGGCATCGGTTTTAATGCCTTCTTTTAATTCTTTTCTATTTGGCTTAAATAAGCTGCAGTTTTTATAATGCAAAAAGTTGCGTTTCTTCGGATCAACTACAGTAGGGATGCCTTTAGCATTTGCTTTGTCGGTAACATACGCAATTAGTTCTTCGCTTAATACGCCCTTGTCGTAATCTTCAAAGATGATTACATGAGCCTTATCGATAAGTGAATCAATACGCGTTTTTAATATTTCTAATTCTGATTTATTGGTAACACGGTCGTCTTCCTGATCCACACGCAGCATGTGGTGTGCATTTGAAATGATGCGGTGTTTAATGGTAGTAACACGATCTTTGCTTGCAACAATTCCTTCTGTCGGCAAATTATTTTCTTCCAGAATTTTCAAAAAATTGGAACCATCAATGTCTGTTCCTACAAGGCCGCACAGCAAAGGAGTTGCTCCTAACGATTTTATATTCAGCGCTACATTGGCAGCACCGCCAGGTCTGATTTCTCTTTTTTCAACCTGAAGAATAGGTACAGGAGCTTCGGGTGAGATCCGTTCAACTTTCCCCCATAAATAAGAATCAATCATCACATCACCGATGATTAATACATTAAAAGTACGGAAGACCTTAAACAGGTCTTCCGCAGTATTGTATTCAATTACTTTAGTTTTGCCAGGCATTCTTTAATACGTTTGATTGCCTCGATGATGTTTTCGTCAGATGCAGCAAATGAAATACGAATGTTGTTTGGTGAACCAAACGAATCGCCGCCTACTGTAGATACAAAAGCATCATTCAGGATAAACATAGATAGGTCGCTGGATGTTTTAATAACTTGTCCGTTTACCGACTTTCCTAAGTATGCACTTACATCCGGGAATATATAGAAAGCTCCTGCCGGTTTGTTTATTTTCAAACCTGGAATTTCTTTTAATAAACCGATAATTAAGTCGCGCCTTCTTAAATACGCTTCTTTCATTTTTAACGGAGCAGATAAGTCGCCTTGTAAAGCTGCAAGACCTGCACGTTGTGTAATTGAACAGGTACCTGAAGTAACTTGTCCCTGTAATTTTTCTGTTGCTGCTGCAATGTATTTCGGAGCGGCAATGTAACCCAATCTCCATCCGGTCATAGCAAAACCTTTAGAGAAACCGTTTACAGTAACTACCTGATCTTTGATTTCGTCGATAGAACCTAAGCTGAAGTTTTTACCTTCAAAATTGATGTATTCATAAATTTCATCTGCAATAGCAACGATCTGAGGATTCTTTTTTAATAACTCAGCAATAGAGCGTAATTCTTTTTCCGAGTATACAGAACCTGATGGGTTGCATGGAGAAGAATACATAATCGCACGTGTTTTAGGTGTGATTGCTTTTTCAATCTCAGCAGCCGTTACTTTGAAATCGTTTTCAATAGTACCCGTTAAAATAACAGATTTACCTTCTGCTAATTTTACCATCTCTGAATAGCTAACCCAGTATGGTGCAAGAATAATTACTTCTTCACCTTTATCTACGATAGCCTGTATAACGTTTGCCAACGATTGTTTTGCACCGGTAGATACAACAATGTTTTCAGCCGTAACTTTAATGTTATTTTCTTTAACTAATTTTTCTGCAATGGCAGTACGTAAATCAGCAAATCCTGCAACCGGGCTATAAGAGTGGTATCCTTCATCAATAGCCTTCTTAGCAGCATCCATAACATGCTGTGGAGTTTTGAAATCAGGCTCCCCAACACTTAAGCTTATTACTTTGTGACCTTGAGAAGCTAATTCTCTTGCCTTTTTTGTCATCGCTAAGGTTTCAGATTCTGCTAAAGAATTTACAACCGTTGAAAGCGTCTGAGGATTCGTAATTGTTGTCATGTTTTTTGTTAAATAATTTTTTAAGCGGTTGTAAAATTAGGGATTTTTGTTGGTTAATTTGCTAACCCCGTGGGAAAGTTTTGTTTGCAGAGACTCCGTTGGTGTCATTGTATTTTGCTTATTATTAGTTGATTAGGATATTATTTTGCTTTTGTGCGGTTCAATAATAGAAAATACTGAAATATCCGTATCCCTAATTGGTGTTGTACGAATTTTCAATACCTAAAAGGGAGAATAGTTATGCTTTTGCAGAGCGATATAAAATTGTACATATCTGTTATTCGTCAGAAAAAAATCCTTTATATTGTTCATAAATTTATCGTGTAACAGAATAGGCTTGTAGCCCTGTGACTTTAGCTTTAAGCCAACTGAAAATGTTTAAAATAGGAATTGATTTAGGTGGTACGAAAATAGAAACCATTATTTTGAACCCGGATGGTGTTGAAGTGTATCGCAACAGGGTACTGACTTTACAGGAGCGGGGCTATGCTGCAATTGTGAATACATTGGCAGAATGCTATTCGAATGCCTTAACTGTAATAAATAATAAGGCCCATACTTTTGGTATAGGTACACCCGGTTCCATATCAGGTAAAACCGGATTGATGAAAAATTCCAATACAACGTGTTTAAATGGTAAACCTTTGTTAAAAGATTTACAGCGATTAATTAACAGGCACGTTGCAATAGAAAATGATGCCAATTGTTTTGCCATGGCCGAAGCAGGCATGGGGGCAGGCAAAGGATATAAATCTGTTTTTGGTGTTATCATGGGAACCGGCTGTGGTGGCGGCGTTATCATTAAAAACAACGTTTTAAGGGGTTTACAGACGTTGGGCGGAGAATGGGGGCACATGACAATTGACCCAAACGGGCCGCTTTGTTATTGCGGCAAAAGAGGCTGTGTTGAAACATATATTTCCGGTACAGGTATTTCGGATCGCTATTTTGAGCGTACAGGCAAGCGGTTACCGGCTATTCACGTTTTAGAATCGGAACAAAAAGAAGCACAGGAAGTAAAAGAATTGTTTTTTGAGCAGTTTGGCAGAGCACTTTCTAACGTCATTTCTATCATAGATCCTGAGATAGTTGTGTTGGGCGGCGGTTTGTCAAATTACATGCCTTTGTATACCGAAGGCCTTGAACGGGTAAAAAAATACATTTTCAGTGATGAGCTGATTACGCCTATTGTAAAAAATAAAACCGGTGATAGTGCGGGTGTTATTGGTGCTGCCTGGATCGGTATTTAACCGTATTTCTTTTATATAAAGATTTCTTTATAGGAAAGATATATTGATTTTGGACATTCTTCACTAAATTGAAGGTATATTTTAAAATGGTTTTTATGAGAATACAGTTACTAACATTATTACTTTTAATTTCTGCTGTTTTTATTTCACCTGCCCAATCGATTGAATTGTCGACCGATTTCCGTTTGGCAAGTCCCTATCACGAACCTGATGGTGCAAACGATGTTGTGCGGTTAAAAGGCGGCGATTTTATTACGCTGGCAAAATTAAAAGGCGGCATATCAGGTAAAGCTGATTTTGCCCTTGAACGCAATCATGGACAATCGTTCAATGTCTTATGGACAAAAACGATCAGCATTTCTACGGTTGAAGAATTTAAGGATTTGTATTTTAACGGAAAAGATCTGGTACTGCTTTCTGTTATTCACGATCAGGTTGCTAAAACTACCAAACTAATCAGTTATGGGTATAATGTTCAGGATGGTACACAACTCTGGACAAAAGAGCTGGAGTCGTATGCGGTTACACCATACGTTGATGTCGATCATCGCGGTACTGTAAAAGAATCGTTTATAGATGTTATTTGCGAGCACACTACGCCAAGTTTTGTAACTCCGTTTGAATACAAGCACAATATTCACTTTTCTCCTGACGAAAGTAAATTTGTTTCTTACGTATTTGATTTTTCTCAGCATACCTTGTCTGCAAGCATCACAGTTTATGATAATGCCTGTAATGTTTTGAATAAAGGAAAAGTTACCATAGATAATGGTTATGTAAATTTTGGTATCTATATCAACAATCGCGGACAATTATTCATCATCAATGCTAATAATATAGGAAAGGTAAATGTTATTCGCATGAATCTGGAAACGCGCGAATTCGACGTGGTTGAAATTCCCGGATCCAATTATAAGAAAGATGAATTGCTTGCGCATTTTATAAACGACGATATTTTATACATTGGTGCCGTTGAATTGTATGAAGAAAAAATAATTGGCGTTACATACGCACGGGTCAATTTTCAAACCATGCAGCTCGATAAAAATTCATTTGATAAGTTTGACAATGCAGTGTTTTCTGTTGTTGCAGAAGGAAGAAAAACCAATAAAAATATAAAAGGAGATGAAAACTGGATTGATTATGATTTATCTCACATGTTTGTTTCGGAGAGTGAAGAAGTAATTATGGTAATAGAAAAACGCTCTTTTTATGCCGATGGATATCCGCATATTGCCCCATCTACCTTTGATAAGAAACATCAGGTAGAATTAAACGGACATGTGCATACGGAAGGAATTATAATGCTTTCATACGCTAAAGATAACAAGCGGAGCTGGGTGCAGTATATTGCGAAGAATCAGGTTTACCCTTCAACAGATGGTTTGAATACGATTTCTTATGTAATAGATAATACACATCATTCAGATATCCGGATCATGTATGCAACATCAGAATCGATGGACGGATCAATCACTACTATAAATCTTGTACATATAGATCGTTCAAGCGGTAAAAAAGTTAAAGAGGTTATTTTGCCTAACGAATCTAAATTAATGATTGTGCGGGATTATACACTTTGGGAAGAAAATGATAAGCTGATACTTGTTGGCCGAAAAGGCATTACCGGTAAAACGAGTGCAATTGTCAGATATAAATTGTAGAAATTGTAATCGGTTCTTCAGTATTTAAACAGAATAAAATCTTTATTTAATAGTATAACAATAGATTGCATGCAGGATAATACGCTCATAGACGAAGTGACTAACGACGAAAAAGATTTTTTCGAGTCGAATAGTTATTTCATTGACGAAAAAGTTAATTTTTTCAAATTTGAAAATGCATATAAAATTTTCAATGAAAAGGGCGAACACATTGGTGCAATCACACAACGGTTATCTGCAGGACAAAAGGCATTGCGATTGCTGGTAAATAAAAAACTGCTTCCATTTCATTTGGATATTCACAATCATGAAGGAGAGGTACAAACAACGATTCAACGCGGCTGGACGTTATTGCTTTCTAAAATAAGCGTGCTGAATGCTAACGGAGAATTGATTGGTACAATCAAGCAGAAGTTCAAAATATTCAATCCTGAGTTTGAAATATTCAATGCTTCAAACGAATTGATTGGCAGTATCAAGGGGAATTGGCACGCATGGAATTTTGAAATCAAGGATGCTTCCAAAAAAGTAATTGGAACGATTAATAAAAAATGGGCAGGTTTGGCAAAAGAAATTTTCACTACGGCCGACAAATACAACGTAACTATTGATCCTGCCTTTTCATCTTCTGTTAAACATAAGCAAGCTGTTATATCCTGTGCAATAACCATTGATATGGTTTTAAAAGAAAGTAAATAATAAACATCAATAATAATTTTAACTATGAAAAAAGTAATCGTTTTTTCCGCTCTTTTAGCTCTTGCTCTGGCATCTTGCAAGTGTGACCAAACTTCTAAAACTACAAAACCAACTACCAAAGAAAAGGCTGTATTGCCTAATACAGCGGGTGATGAAGATGATCTTGACGGTACATGGGAATTGATATCAACAATTAGTGAGCAAACACCATTCAATACATTATTTCCAAACCAGAAACCTACTATTACCTTTAACAGCCGACCTAGACAAATTTCTGGTACAACAGGCTGTAATACTTATACAGGTTCGTACACATTATTGGGAGGTACAATTTCATTTGGTAATGGATTAGCCTTAACCAAAATGGCTTGCGACGGAAAGGGCGAAGCCGTATTTGTTGAGCGTTTGAATAAGACTACAAATTATTTTATCAAAGACCAAACAACATTAATGTTGATGCAGGGTGATGTTGCTTTGCTGGAATTTAAGAAGACACTTGGAGGTAAAAGTTATTAATCATTAAATTAATACGGTTGATTTCAGTTTTATTCCATGCTTGTTAATAAAGACAGAATCTGAATTGAAATCAACCTTCTATTTTTATAGTATTAAAAGCTTTTGAATATTGAGTGAATAAACTATTCTTGTGAATAGTGAACGATAAAACCAATTAATACTAATTTAATTCCGGTCTGCCTTTATAACCAGTATTAAATTATATCACAGAATTTGATTTTCAACTTAAACCAAATACAATGTATGAAAAGTAAATATGTACTTACTTCTATGCTCGCTATGTTTATTTCATTTGCGGCCATTTCTCAGACGTATGTTTTTATGATGAAAAACGCAGAGGGTAAATGGGGGTATGCGAATGTAAAAGGTGAAATAGTTATTCCTCCTCAATATGAAAATTGTGATCCGTTTGCAGAGAATGGTTTAGCTGTTATTGTTAAAGATAAAGTGTTTACAATTATCAATACGAAAGGGCAATCCGTTGCAACAGATGTGCAGAAGTTCGAAGATGCCGCATCTAAAAGATTCTATGATGATTTATTTGCAATAAAAGTAAATGATAAATGCGGTTATTTGAATGGAAGCGGAAAACTGGTTATTCCGCTTAAATACGATCTTGCTACAGATTTTAATGGAGGTTTCGCTGTAGCTAAATCAGGTTCAAAGTATATGGTGTTAGATACGAAAGGTACTGAGACACCTATAACGCAAGTGAGTGCAGTGGATGTAAAGCATTTTTCAGAAGGTTTTGCGCCGGTTAAAACAGCAGACAAATTATTAGGCTTTATTAATACAAAAGGTGAAGTAGCTGTAAAACCTCAATTTAAAAATGTAGGTTATTTCTATGGCGGGCTTGCCTGGGCTAAAACGATGGATGATAAAGTTGGCTTTATAAATTATACAGGTGAATGGGTGATACAACCTACTTTTGATGCTGTATCAGATTTTGACCCGACATCAAAAGTTGCTCGTGTGAAAGAATTAGATAAATGGTTGTATATAGATGCCACCGGTAAAAAGATTTATGTAAATGATACAGAAGTTTGGGGTGATTTTTCTGAAGGTTTGTCCAAAGGGACTCAGGCAGGAAAAGTAGGATTTTATAATACGCAAGGACAATGGGTGATTAAACCACAATTTGAAGGTGTACGTGATTTTAAAAATGGGTATGCTGCCGCTAAACTTGGTGGTAAATGGGGCATTATTGATACCACAGGAAAATGGATTATTCAGCCTATTTACGACGGCATCAGAGATGCAGAGTTGATAAAATAATCAGACACATACATTGAATTGAAAAGCCAGTAACAAATAGGAATATTTATTACTGGCTTTTTTATAGATAAAATAATAACACAAATTTTAGTGTGTAGTAGATCTTCGTTTTATTCCAATCACATTTGGAATCTCCCAGAAAGAAGTATTGTTATCTTTTTCATTAAAACCAGTTTCATAGCTGCCCATCTTTTGAACAGAGCATGCCGGATGGTTTACATAAAAAGAAGCTTCCGGACCGCCTTCCAGATACATCAGTCGCTTTATACCAAGTTCGGATTGCAATAGGATATTTGTAAATTCTAATACACGATACGGAGAACGACAAAAAATATACAGAATGTTTCCATCTTTGTCTTCGCCTAATAATACCATGCTCCATTTTTTCTCAGATACCTGCCAGGTTGCCTTACCTTCACAATTTACCATGCGTATACCTTGACTGTAAGAAGCGTATTTGTTCTTTAATGCCGGCCAGTCATCGCAGGTCATGTCAATGAGTTTTGCTGAATTCTTGCTGGTGTCAGAAGAAGTAAATCCGAAGATGGTTTTATAGCTCGTGTTGAATGTCGGGTTATTTATATAGCTGCCGTTCTTCATGTAGCCCGTGCATGTCTGGAAACTACCTTCGAGTTTAAACATGCCGGCATTAATAGCTGCTATTAAATTATTGCTTTCCGCAATTTCATTTATTTTTTTGCTCGGTAATTTTTTTTGCCCGGCGCAGATTAATTCAAAAGAAAAGTACTTCGGGTCGATTCGTAAAACATCAATTTTTGAATCACCATGGCTGGATATTACAGGTGATAAGATGCTTGCATAATCCAAGCCGTTCTCCAATCTTTTCCAGGGTATACTAGTATGTTTCGGCATATTTGCTGAAACCGTAATCAGTAAAAGCGAAGATAATACAAGTGTTTTCATGAGAATTCTTTTTATATTATATCATAATTCGGAATTACAGAAAAGATACATGTAATGCTGATATTTTAGAATAGGTAAGACAAAAAAATGAACGTATTTGGTTTGATATTTTTATTTCTTAGTTTGATACATGTTATTGAGTTGAATCTTATTTATAATTTATATGAAATCTCCTTCTGAAACAGCACTCCGCTTTTTTGTTCAGGGAAGAATCTGGATTGATTCTGAAAAGGGCCCTTTCCTTGGTTATGGCAGAATAGAATTATTGAAAAAGATTGCTGAATATGGTTCTATCACCAAAGCTGCTAAGTCTATGAACATGGCTTACAGGCAGGCCTGGCATTTAATAGAGTCTATGAATGCAAAGGCTGAAAATCCGTTAGTACTTACGTCTACAGGTGGAAAAGGCGGCGGCGGAGCAACGTTAACCGAAGAAGGAATAAAAATGATTCATGCATTTGAAATGCTTGAATCCGAGTTTGCATCGTTTCTTAAAATGAAATCAGAAGGATTGAATATTTGACAGAGAGATAATAAAACAAGCGTTACTTTTTTGTTGAAGTAGCTTTAAAGATTTGTGTTTCATTTAATTTCCCCGATGGCAGTATTTTAAATAAGGTGATTATTGAATCACATACTTCGCTGTTGCTTTTGCTGACTTCGTCAGATTCACATTCAACTACTGTTCTTGTTACAGTCGAATCATTTAATATGGTTCCATCCATACTGATACTCCATCCGCCATCGCCGCCACTGCCTTCGATGATAAATGAATCGATGAGTTTTCCGGTTTTGTCATAAATGTTGTAATAGTAATATGTACAGCAATCTTCATTTAATTTTACGAAGATGTATCTTCTAAAGCCATTCCATTCACCTTGGTCAGAGTAATAGTAAGCGCCATTAAATTCAGGCTCATATAAGTATTCAGAGGTGTCCTGAAATGCCGCATAATATTCGTCTGTAGTTAATCGATTGAATTTACTGCTGCTGAAAGAATTAGAATCACCAATTTGTTTTACGTTTTTGTATGCAAATAAAGACTTTACATGTTCAATATCTAACCTTGAATTAAATGCTTGTGCTTTCATTTCTTTTACTAACGCCTCATCTATAGCATTGAAAGTATCACTCTCTGCCATTGATGTGTGAGTTGCTTTCTCTTTTTCTTCGTTGTTGCAAGCCAATAGCAGAAGGAGACTGCCCAGAATTATGTGAAAATAATTTTTCATAGGTACGGTGATTTAACTTTATGAATGATTCAGCTCTATATTAAAATGGCATTCACTCTCAATTGAATAAATGCCATTTTAAAATCTAATCTGTATAAGCCGCTGCTTGCATCAGTTTTTCTCTGACAGTTCCAGCCAGCGCATGGTTTTATCTTCCAATTCTTTATTAAGCTGTTCCAATTCTTTCGACCACTGTGCAATGTTTGCTCCGGAATCGGGCTTGGAAAGCTTTTCAATCAACACATTCTTTTTTGTTTCGTCAGTCTCAATAGCTTTCTCCAGATCTTCAAATTCCTTTTGTTCTTTAAAAGAACGTTTTGTAGAAGGCGTTTTTGTTTCCTTTTGTGCTGCAGCCTTCGCCGCTTCCTTTACTTCAGGTTTGCGTGATGTTTCGATTGCTTCTTCTACTTCGTAGCGGTAATCCGTATAATTACCCGGATACTCACGCATCACACCTTCACCCTCAAATACCAATAAGTGATCTACCAGTTTATCCATAAAGTATCTGTCGTGCGATACAATGATCAGACAGCCTTTATAGTTTTCCAAATAATCTTCCAACACGCTTAAGGTTGAAAGATCCATATCATTGGTAGGTTCATCTAATATTAAGAAGTTTGGCTGACGCACCAAAATTGTAAGCAAGTGCAGGCGTTTTTTTTCACCACCGCTTAACTTTTCAATAAATTCATACTGGCGTGAAGGTTCGAATAAAAAACGCTTCAATAGGGCAGAGGCACTCAGCTCTTCGCCGTTACCAGTCTGAAACTGTTCGGCAATTTCTGTTACCAGTTCAATTACTTTTTGTCTGGGCTTAAAGGTTAAACCTTTTTGTGTGTAGTAACCTAAATGAATTGTATCACCAGTTATAATCTCTCCTGAATCGGGCTGTATGGCACGGTTGATCAATTGAAGCAAGGTGGTCTTTCCGCTTCCGTTCTTACCGATGATTCCCAGCTTTTCATTCTTTCTGAAAATGTAATTAAAGTCTGTAAGAATCTTTTTCTCTCCATACGATTTATTTACATGGTGCAGTTCAAGAATTTTATTTCCCATGCGTCGGCTGCTGAAATCCAATTGTACGTCGCCTTGTCCGGCTTCTTTCAATTGATCTCTGCTGCCTTCCATAGAATGGAACGCTTCGATTCTGTATTTTGCTTTTGTACCACGTGCTTTTGGCTGGCGGCGCATCCACTCCGCTTCTTTACGTAAGGTGTTTGTTACCTTATCCAAAGATGCGGCACGGATCAATTCTTCTTCTGCTTTTCGATCTAAATATTCCGGATACTTGGTGCGATACATTTGAATTTTACCGCCTTCCAATTCTAAAATTCCGTTTGCAACTTCATCTAAGAAATATCTGTCGTGGGTAATAAATAACAATGTTTGCTGAGAAGCTTTCAATAAATCTTCCAGCCATTCGATCATGTCAAGATCCAGGTGGTTGGTAGGCTCGTCCATCAACATCACATCCGGTTCCTGTAACAATACACGCGCTAATGCTACACGTCTTTGCTGTCCGCCCGAAAGATTCTGTACTTCTAAATTTGCATCCGGCAAACCAAGTTTGGATAAGATACGCTTTGCTTTGTCTTCAAACTCCCAGGCTTGCAAGGCATCCATCATCGTAATTGCTTTTTCCATGTCGTCGCTATCAAGCGTTATCATGGATTCTTCGTAGAGCATGATTGCGTCGCAAATGTCTTTACGGCTTTCAAGCGCAACCTCTATAATTTTTTTACCTTTTGGTAAAATAGGATCTTGTTCTAAATAACCAACTGTACAGCTTTTGTGAATGGCAATAACACCGGCATCGGCCTGCTCTATGCCCATCACGATTTTAAGCAGCGTAGATTTACCTGCGCCGTTTCTACCTACAATGGCTACTTTTTCACCTTTGCTTAAGCCAAGTGTAACACCGTCGATAAGTTTTTTATCACTAAAAGCTTTAGAAAGATTGTCAATGGAAAGGATATTCATTTATTAAGTATTAAGTATTAAGTATTAAGTATTAAGTATTAAGTATTAAGTATTAAGTATTAAGTATTAAGTATTAAGTATTAAGTATTAAGTATTAAGTATTAAGTATTAAGTATTAAGTATTAAGTATTATTTTGTTCAACGCTTAAAGCGAAAAGCTTTTTTATTTTCTGATGCTGCTTCAGGTGCCAGCCTTAATGTAGCGGTTCGCCGTGGCGGATTGATTACTATTATTGTAATTGTATAAATGCAGTCAAAGACTGCAGAATGATTAGCACTAGTCCCGCTGTACTAAGACCAGGGCTAGATAGCCTTCAGCCTTTCGCATTCCGCCTTAAGCCTTCTTTCTATCTAAACAGTTTCTTCCTTCTGATCTCCAGCTCAAAATCGGCAACCACATTCATGTAATGAATATACGCATCATGCGGGCTGGCAAACGGACTGAAGTATTGATGCACTTCACCATCGCTGTATCCTTTGGTGCTCATATAATAGAAGTGATCGGATGTCTGAAGCTTCGACCATTTTTCTGTATGCTTTCTTACCTGCATCTTACGGATCAATGGTTCTAAACTGTAAATTCTTTCAAGCGCTTCTTCCTGCATGCTGTTTTGTTTCCATGCCGAAAGATTCTTTTCAAGATCTGCCCAGGATATTGTTTCGTGCGCATCATACACATCCTGAATTTCCAGCGTGTCAATTACTTCAGAAGGATTCATGAATTCGATGCCATAGGTATCAATCAGCATGCCCGGCAGTTTACGCAAGAATGTAAAGATACCGCTATTCTTCTTCTGATGCTCACCAAATGTTTCATAGTCGACATAAATTGTCGCATTTTCATTCTTTTTCAGCGAACGTTTGATCCAGGAAGCATATTTTTCGACGGTAAGCGGATATCCTTTCCAGTTTTTATCTGAAAAGCGAAACGCCAGGTCGTCAGATAATTTGCAATTTCGAAGAATAAGCGGAAAGCTGGTGTGTGCAGGGCTATACACCTTATTCGTACTCATGGTGCCAAGCAAATCCTGAACACCTTCTGTTATAAGCCCTTTTAGCCCCAGCTCTTTTACTGTTGCCGCAATCTCATTGTTGTGGATCAGTTCGGTATTTCTGAATACTTCTGTTTGGTAACCAAACGTTGCACGAATGAGTTTGCGGTGCGCGTCGACCTGCAGCAGGAATTCTTCTTTGGAATATATACTGCTTAAACTATGGTAATATGTTTCGGCAAGAAATTCTACACAATCTGTTTTTGCCAGTGCTGCAAATGAATCAATCACATCCGGCCGATAGAGCTTGAATTGTTCGATTGTTGTGCCGCTAATTGAAAAGGCTACACGAAATAAGCCTTTGTGTTTTTTTATTTGCTGCAGCAGAATCTTATTTGTTGGCAAATAACACAAATCTGCTATCCGGTCAATAACCAATTTGTTATGGCCTTCATCTTCGTAGAGATGATTTTTACCAATATCAAAAAAAGTAAAAGGATTAATTCGAAAAGGTTGGTGTACTTGAAAACACAGCGTAACCGAACGCATAGAGTATTAGGCTAGGAGTTGGTTATATACTTCTTTAATTTCCAGTGCAGCATTTTCCCAGGTACAATACTCAAGATCAAAATGCGCATTGGCAGAAACTGTTTTGGCAAACGCAGGGTCTTTTAATAACATTAAAATATAATGCGACATTTTATCAACGTCCCAGAAATCGACTTTTAATGCGCCGATCAATACTTCTGATACGCCCGATTGTTTTGATACAACGCAGGGAACACCAAACTGCGCCGCTTCCAGTGCAGATAAACCAAACGGTTCAGATACCGAAGGCATACAATATACATCGGCCATTGCAAGCAAGTCGTGTATTTTTTCTTTACTTAAGAATCCGGTGAAATGTATGTTTAAGCCCAGGTGTTTATGTGCACCGGTTTCTATCAATTCTTTTAACTTATCTCCGGTACCGGCAACAACAAAGCGTGCCAGCGGATATTCCTTTAATACTTTAGAAGCAACTTCAACAAAATATTCCGGGCCTTTTTGTTGTGTAACGCGCCCGATAAACAAAACTATTTTTTCAGGAAAAGGTTTGTCAACTTTGTACGGTTTTATTTTCTCAACGCCGTTGTGTACCGAATGTATTTTGCGTGGGTTGATACCATAATGATTAACAGCAATGTTTCCTGTATAATCACTTACAGGTAAGATGGCATCGGCCATTTCCATCGCATGTTTTTCAACCTGATATACCCAGTTGTGGTTGTTTATATTCCCTTGATTTCTGTCGTATTCAAGAGAGTGTACATGCAATACCAAAGGTTTACCTGTACGTTGTTTTATTTCAACACCAGCCAGCATCGTCATCCAGTCGTGGCAGTGTATCACATCAAAGTCCCAATCCATGCACATGTCTGCGCTTACAGAAGCATATTCAATCACTTTCTGTATGGTATCGTCGCCGTATAATGCTTCAATCTGAAAAGGTTTGTAGAATTCAGAACGAACAATTTTATGCGTTTTCGATTTGTGTACTTTTTTTGTTTGTATTACAGGTTCTGCGGTTGTTTGATAAGGAGAGATATTTGCCGGTAGTGTATATACATTCTCCAGTTCGGCATAAAAATCTGTCTGAAAATCTTCCCTGATCCGGATTCGCTCTTGTTGATTTAATCCAATAATATCAACCTGATTTAATATAATGGAAGGGTCGCTTTTGGGCAGAATCAAGGTGAGTTCAACTTGCTTGGCAAGCGCCTTACTAAGTCCAAGGCATGCTACCCCCAATCCTCCATTAATAATCGGAGGGAATTCCCAACCCAACATCAAAACCTTTGTTTTTTTCATAAGAGCGATAGAAGATCGCACAGGCGATATAATTCCTATTCTTAAAAATACGTTGAGCAGAGGTAAAAACCTATCATAAATAGTCTAAACTTGAAAAAAGACCTTGTTTCATTAAAGTTCTTGAAACATTTGTTAACGATTGTAAGAAAAATCCAATTATTTGGTTCGCAATAGCCTTTTTTTTATTCTATTTTAGGGGTGAGAAGTGAAGAAATTTCAGAAATAGCAATTGTATGGAAAGTTACATGAATATTAATCACGACAAGCAGGTGTCTCAACAGGATGCCGGTGTCGTGGAAAGATGGGAAAGAATTGATAATCGCTTTTATTTCTATGGTCAACAAACAATTTTAGAAGTTAAAGTATTTTCTGATTCGGTGCTGCGTTTTCGATTTTCCGCTTTAGGAAATTTTCACAGAGATTTTTCGTATTCGCATGCGCAGGATTATCATAATCACATAGAGCATCTTGAAATAAGCGAAGAAGAATCTTATTTTGTTATAAAGACGTCAAAGATTGATTGTGAAATCCAGAAAGAGCGCATGCTGATTAAAGTTCTGGATAAGAAAGGTCTGGTAATCTCTGAAGATGAAAAAGGTTTTCACTGGGAAGAACACAAAAAGCATGGAGGCGAAATAGTTTTCAATACACGTAAAGGCCAGGCCGGGGAACATTTCTATGGCTTAGGCGATAAACCTACAGATACAGATATTCGCGAGAAGCGTTTCGAGAACTGGGGGAAAGATACGTATGCATTCGGAAAAGACTCTGATCCCTTGTATAAAAACATTCCATTCTTTATTGGTCTGCATCACAAAGTTGCTTACGGTATTTTCTTTGATAATTCTTTCCGTACGTATTTTGATTTTGGATTCGAACGTAAGAATGCAACCTCTTTCTGGGCGCAGGGCGGAGAGATGAATTATTATTTTATTTACGGGCCGGAACTATTGAATGTTGTTGAGACATATACCAATATGACGGGCAAGCCTGAATTGCCGCCGCTATGGGCATTGGGCTTCCATCAATGTAAATGGAGCTATTACCCGGAGAAGCAGGTGCGGGATATTACAAGCGAATTCAGAGCGCGTAAAATTCCTTGCGATGCTTTTTATCTGGATATTGATTATATGGATGGCTTCAGATGTTTTACCTGGCATCCCGAACATTTCCCCAAACCGAAAAAGATGATTGCTGATTTAGAAAAGCAAGGATTTAAAACGGTTGTAATTATTGATCCGGGAATTAAAATAGATCCGAATTACTGGGTATATAAAGAAGGGTTGGAGAAAGGGTATTTCTGTAAGCGTATGGACGGCCCGTTAATGAAGGGTGCTGTGTGGCCGGGCGAGTGTAACTTCCCGGATTTTACACGTGCTGAAGTACGCGATTGGTGGGCAGGCTTGTTTGAAGGACTTATGGATACAGGTGTTCGTGGTGTATGGAACGACATGAACGAACCTGCCGTATTTGAAATTGAAACATTTCCGAATGATGTGCGCCACGATTACGACGGCGACCCATGCAGCCATAGAAAAGCACATAATGTGTATGGCATGCAGATGGCACGTGCTACGTATGAAGGTGTGAAAAAATTTGCTGACAATAAACGTCCGTTTGTTATTACACGTTCGGGTTATTCCGGATTGCAGCAGTACTCATCTGTATGGACGGGAGACAATGTGGCTTCGTGGGAACATCTTACAATTGCGAACAATCAATGTCAGCGGTTGAGCGTGTCCGGTATTTCATATTGCGGTTCTGATATCGGCGGTTTTATAGGCTCTCCTTCAGGCGAGCTTTTTGTGCGCTGGATTCAGTTGGGAATTTTTCACATGTTCTGCCGCGTCCACTCTTCCGGTGATCACGGCGATCAGGAGCCTTGGTCGTTTGGTGTTGAGTATGAATTGTTGACGAAGAAGTTTATTGAACTGCGTTATCAGTTACTGCCATATATTTATACCACGTTCTATCAACATGTAAAGACAGGTATTCCAACCTTACGTCCGTTGCCGTTTGTGGCGCAGGAAGATTCTGAGACATACAACAGACAAGATGAGTTTTGCATGGGCGATAATCTATTGGTATGTCCGATATTGGCAGAAAAAGTAGATGGCCGCTGGTTGTATTTGCCGGAAGGTAAATGGTATTACTATTGGGACGATCAGGAATACGACGGCAATCAGGAAGTATGGGCTGAAGCCGCATTAGATCGTATTCCATTGTTTGTGAAGGCAGGAGCTGTAATACCTATGGCGCCAATTATGCAGTATGTAGGAGAGTTTAATCCGGAAGAATTATACCTCCATGTATATGCGGCAGCAGGCGAGCATTCAAGCAATTTGTATGAGGATAAAGGAGATGGCTATGAATACAAAGAGGGTATGTCTGCTTACAAAACATTTATAACAAACGGCGAAAAGAAATCATTTACAATTACACAAACCATAGATGGGCCATACGATCCGGTTTATAAAACATACGAAATCGTGTTGCATGGTTTAACATTCACTCCTAAGAGTTGTGAAGTTGATGGAGAAAAGGTTCATATTGATGTAATCAATCCCGACAAAAATCTGATTCGTTTTGATGCGAATAAAGCGTTTGCGAAGATTGTGATTAAAGGATAATGGTGATAGCCAATTGTAATGAAAATAAAATTAGATATAAATGAAATCATACTTCTTGAAAATTTTGAATTGGGCTGGAGGTGGGATGATATTCATAATCCTGATATTTCACTTGAAGATAAAGGACAAATAAAACCTTTAAGTAGTGCAGAATCAAAGAGAATATATAAAGTCATAAATTATTTTGAGTCTGAGAGCAATTTGCGTGAGGCTTTCGATTCGACTGATTGGTTTATGGCAAGTTCTGAGACAAAAAAATCTATTGAAAAATTTTCAAACAGTTTTCAAGAATTACTAAAAGATTATGATGAGAACCTTTTTATTTCATGGAATCGTTCGACTTGTATTTATACAACCAAGGATATTTTTATTAAATATTGGGATGATTTCTGCTATTCAAGTTCTGATGACGTTACAATTATTTCTGAGCTGACAAATTGGGTTTATTTTTATAATCATATAGAGATTGGACGATTTTGGGAAAGAAAAAATAAAATGCGAACATAAATATTTTCACTGCTATTTGCGTTCATCACTATAGCCGTTGTTGGTGTTTCCGCCAGAGCTAGTGTAGATATTATGTGGTGAAAACAACGCGGATCACCAACAACCTGGAATGAATTAGTATCAATCGTCGGTTCACGTTGTGGGCCGACGATTTTTTTGTCTGTTTGCCGCGGCGAACAGACAATTTTATAAAATAAAATTATTCTGCGATAGGTTTTTAATGCAAAAGAACGGATATTGAATTGCCAGCTAATTTTTTGAATGAATAATACTTTTTTGTTTTATGAAGTTCAAAATTCAGCAGCCGATTATAAACGGATATATCAATTAGTTAGCGGTAATTATAAAAGCCCCCTTTAACATATGGCAACACCAAGAAAAAAAGTTGTTCCTACAACTGTACAAATTCCAGACGCTTTAACAACAGACAAAGCATCTTTTACTGCAAAACTAATAGACCGTATAGAAAAGGGTAAAGAACTCGTAATACGTTCTATTACGAACGTACAAGAGTTAGAAACAAATGAAACTGACTTTTATAAATGGAACGATTACAATTCTGAATATTTAAAGCAAACCTTTAATAATGAACAGAATGAGTACAAAAAAGGTTATGACAGTGTAAATCATTTTGTAGGAATATTTGGAAGTTCAGAAAGAACGCCAAGTGAAAAGCTTCAACGATTAAAAGAAAAAATTGGAAATAAAGTCGAATTTCTCGAGAGACTTTTAGAAAAAGTAGACCTTTTAAAATCAGATGTTGAAGAACCTTTTCCTTTAATAGTATCGCAATCAGTTTCTCACAAAGACAACCATAATATTTTCATTGTTCATGGACATAATACCGCTGTTCAATTAAGCGTAGCACGTACACTTGACAAATTAGGACTGAATCCAATTATTTTACATGAACAACCAAATGCAGGAAGAACCATAATTGAAAAATTTGAAGCCAATTCAAATGTAGGTTTTGCAATAATTTTATTGACAGATGATGATGAAGGAAAATTAAAAATTGAAATTGATTTAAAAAGTAGAGCAAGACAAAATGTTGTTCTTGAACTTGGATATTTCATTGGAAAACTTGGGCGAGATAGAGTCTTACCTTTGCATAGTGAAGGAGTTGAATTACCAAGTGACATACACGGATTATTATACGTCCCAATTGACAAAGCAGATACTTGGAAATTTGCACTTGTTAGGGAATTAAAGGCAGCTGGATACTCAGTAGACGCAAATTCAATTTTGTAAATTATAAATAATGAATTGGCAGACGATAGTGACCTCAGTTTTGTTATCTGGAAGTTTTGTAAGTTTAATTGTCTTCTTATTTAAAAAAACTATAGAAAAAGGAATTGAAACGAGGTTTAAAGAGATTGAAAATAAACAGAGACAAAGTAAAATATTTGACGATCAATATGAAATTTATAAATCTGTCATAGCTTTAACCTATAGAGTAAGAAACGGATCAAGAGACATTGTTGATGAGCTTGATAAAGCTAGTTATAATCTTTTATTTATAGAAGATCTCTTAAAGCTTCAAAATGAATATTTTAAAGCTTTAAGAGATTTAATGTTGGATAATAGGGCTATTTTACCTGAATTGGTATTTAAAGAACTTCACGACTTGTCACACGCAATTGATTATTTTAATAGAAATATTATGATTCTGGCGAGACAAAATAAAGACTTAGCAATTCAGGAAATTCAAATAATAATTTCTTCAGCAAAAGAAAAATATAAAAAAATAGACGACCACTATTACGCTATGACAGGAATTGTTCAATCAGTATTAGGATTAAAATCAAAATAACTACCGCTAACACAGTATTCACGCATTTTCGGGCGTCATGGTTTGGGCTAGTTTACTCGCCTTCCGTCAGTTCACTTTGGGGGATACAGTCGGCTTCGTCAATCCCGAAAAAAGCGTAAATACCGTGCCGTTGTGCGTTATTTTATAGCACCTTACTAACAATAAGTTCCATCATTTTGACAAATCAAAACAACTAATAAACGAATGCATTTCTACGACAAAGTAAAGGACCAAGTTTCAGCCCTGACACCAAAATATAATTACCCGAATGACGGAACCGCATTTGGACACTTTATCATCAAAGAGTGCTTTAATAAAATTGTTGACTTCGATTTTGACGGGCAGGATTTTGACGAATTTATTTCGTCTCATATTGTGGATGGTTCTAACGACAACGGAAATGACGCAATTTTTGTAAATAAGGCACAGAAAAGAATTTTAGTATTCCAATTTAAATATTCGCAAAACAGTAGTTTATTGAATACAAACGAAGTTCTTAAAAACAAAAAATTCATTGATTGGATTTTAAGGCTTTCATCCGACAACCTTTCACCGAACCCGAAACTTAGAAAAGTAATCGACAACGAAATTTCGGAAATACTTACTGACGAGGCTCTTAGAAAAAGCGAATACACAATTGCTTTTTACTACGTTGACAGGACATTCCCGACTTACAATGTAACGGACATTCAGGCATTGTTCAACAATTATAGGGACAAAGGCATAAACTTCGAAATCAAATATTACGATTATGAAAAACTGAACGATTTGTACGATGATGTTGAAATTCCAAAGAACAACGTAGAACTTAAAATTGTGCACAATGAGTATTTCGTAAAGGAATACAAATATTTTGACACAGAAGACACAGACCTGAAAACCATTGTTTGTAGTATTCAGGCAAACAGTTTAAAAAAGTTGGTTAAAGAACAAAATGAATTATTGTTCGCTTTAAACGTAAGATACTTCAAAGGAGAAAATGAAATTAATTCAAAAATCAAACAAGAGTATAGCAAAGGAAGTAAGTCTAATTTTTGGATTTTAAACAATGGTATAAACGCAATTTGTGAAGGCTTTGAAATTGAAAGCGATATTCTAAAAATAAACAATCTTCAAATTGTAAATGGCGGGCAGACAACTAAAACATTGACAACAATTGTGAACGACTTGCCAGATGAAGTTCACATTCTTATGCGACTTACTAATATTAGTTCGACCACAAAAGTTAGTAAAATATCAAAAGAGATTGCAACATCTTCTAACAACCAAAATGCAATTGGACAAAGAGACCTTCATTCGGGCGACAGGTTGCAAAGAACAATCTTCAAAAAGTTGGATGGCGTTTCCATCTTTTATGACAAAAAAGACGGCGAATGGACAACAATACCAAATAAAGAAAAATATAAAAATCCATTTGGTAAAAGTCCGATTTATCTCAAAATCAACAATACCGATTTAGGCAAATCTTACCTTTCATTCTTTTTGCAAATTCCTATTTCAACAAAGGGGCGTGACAAGCTTGTTTATTCAGAAGAGTATTACACCGACATTTTCAACCAAGAAGTAAACGAAGAAAATCAATTCCATAAATTACTCTTTTCTTTTAGGGTAACAGAAAGATTAAACCAACTGAAATGGGATAATGAAAGCAAGTTTGAAATTTTGCAAAGTTCTTTTATCAATGACGTTTTAATTTCCCTTTCATCATTATATTTTTTGCAGGACAAATTAACCAGACTTAAAGAACCAAGAGAAATTAAGGACTTAATAAATCAAATCGACTTTAAGAACTATTTAGACCCAAACAACAAATACTTTCTGACACTTGCCGATGATTTTATTACGTTTATGATGAAAGTTGTTAGAGGCTTACAGCAAACATTAAACGTTTTAAAAATGGCAAAAGAACTTAACAACGATATTTGGATACCAAAGGACACAAACAATTGGTTGAAGAAAGACGGCACTTACAAACAAATTATTGGACAAGTAACAACATATTTGATACAGAATGCGTGACAAAAAACAACGCACAACAAGGTATTGGCGTTATAGGGGCTGATGAACATAGGCTCAAATTCAGTTTTCCAATTTAGCATTTGTGCAAGGTTGGTCTGACGTTCCCTGATTTCCCCTACAACGCCAATAGCCAAACCGTAGTATGCAATATTATAAAGAGATCAATTTTGATATTAACAAAACTATACAATGAGCAGAATTAACATACAAGGGACCATAGACAATATTAGGAGTAAATCAAATGTTTACACTCCTATTATAGAAGCAATCGTTAATTCTATTCAGTCAATAGTTTCAAAAGAGATTGGAAATGGGAAAATTGAAATTATTTTACATAGAGAAAATACATTACAATTTGAAAATTCAATACCAGATATAAAAACAATAGAAATTAGAGATAATGGTTTAGGATTTACCCAAGATAATCGTGATAGTTTTGATACTTTTTATAGTGAACACAAAAAAGATATTGGCGGGAAAGGATTTGGGCGGTTTATGTTTGTTAAATATTTTCAAAACGTAAAAATTGAAAGCGTTTTTAAAGATAAAGCAGGCAAGTTGAGTTCACGAAAATTCAGATTTGGCAAAGAATATGAAATTATTGTTGATGAGAAAATAGATAAAACGAATGCAATTGATACTTACACTAATTTAATTTTGGAAGGTATAAAAGAAGGGTATTCTTTTGAAAAGAATATTGAAACTATTGCTAAGAAAATTTTAGAGAAAACTTTGATATTCTTTATTAATAGTTCATTCAAGTGTCCAACAATAATTGTCAGAGAGCATGATAATTCACAATCAATAATTCTAAATGATTATTTAACCGGCAAGAATGAAATTCAACTTTGTAATAGTTCTGAATTTACAATACCCGACACTAAAAATGATTCAAATTATACTTTTACAGCCAAAATATTTAAAATTTATTTCCCAGGAAGTCAAAAAAGTAAAATAAGTTTAACAGGTCATAATAGAGAAGTTACTGATACTCCATTGCATAAATATGTACCAGAATTTGAAGACGATTTTTACGATGAAGATGAAAACGGGACTAAGAAGAACTACATTATTAAAACATATATTTTAGGAGAATACCTTGATAAAAATGTTACGATAGAAAGAGAAGGATTTAATTTTCCCAAAGAAAGTACAAGTATATATTACCCTTTTAATCAGGGAGAAATTGAAAAACATGCAAGTATAATTACAAAAGATGCATTTGGTAAAGATGTTCAAGTTAGATCAGAAAAGAAACACCAAATTATCAGAGATTATATTAATACTTCTGCACCTTGGCATAAATCTTATTTAAAAGATTTAGATATATCTACAATACCTTATATCTTAAAAGATGAAAATATTGAATTGGCATTACAAGAAGTTAAATTCAAAAAAGAACAAAGTACAAGAGCGGAACTTAAAGTACTTTTGAGTTCACCAGATACTGACTACGATGGAAGAATGGCTGAAGCAATTTCTAAAATTTCAGAAATTGGAAAAAGTGATTTAGCTCATTATGTTTATAATCGCAAAAATGTATTAGAAGCATTGACGCAATTGCTAAAAAGACGTGATGATGGGAAAGGTGAATTAGAAAAAGATGTTCATAATTTAATTTTTCCAATGGGTAAAAATTCTGAGAATACTGATTATCACGAGCATAATTTATGGCTATTAGACGAAAGATTAGTTTTCTCTGAATTTATTGCTTCTGATAAGAAAATATCAAAAAAGAAAGGTGGGCTTAGTGAGCCTGATTTAGTTATTTTTGACCAAAAGCAATCTTTTAGAAATGGCGATAATAATTTCAGTAACCCTTTGACAATTTTTGAATTCAAAAGACCAAAGAGAGAGAATTATACTGCAGAGGACGATCCAATTTTACAGATAGGAAAATATGTTAAAGATATAAGAGCAGGGAAGTATGAAATGCCAGAAGGTTTGGAAAAGGTAAAAGTAAATGATAATACACCTGTATATGGTTATGTTGTTTGTGATTTGACATCACGAATTAAAGAATTTGCAGAAGAAAATCATTCTTTGATACCTAGTCCAGATCAAGAAGGGTATTTTGGTTATCATAAAGGTTTTAGGATGTATATTGAAGTTATTAGCTTCAAAAAACTTATGAATGATGCGACATTAAGAAATAAAATATTTTTCAAAAAACTGCAACTTGAATAAAACCAAAGCTAGTAATCAACATCTTTGTATACAATAAAAATATATGTCCGATAATAAACCTCTTGAATTGGAAGCTGTCAATTACGTTTGTAATAGGCTTGCAAAGATTGATTTAAAATATTCAAATCCTAATTATGATGAAAATGGTGGTGATTTAATTGTAATTAATGAAGTAAATTACGACACATTTAAATCTTTAAATATTCAAATAAAAGGAAGGAATGTCAGCTTCGGAAATAGTACTGTTTCAATTCATGAAAACTATTTAAGAGACAACTTTGTTTTTTTTCTTTATTTGAGGGTTAATGATAATTTAAATAATTTCTTATACTGTTTTTTTGCTAAAGACATTTGTAAATGGAATCTTAATAATCACCATTATGATTTGTATATTCCTAAAAATCCTCGTCATATCGAAGCACTTAAAGACTATGAGTTTAATGAGGAAAAGGCAAACATTATAAAATCTATTTTAGATAATCAAATTGAAAAACATAGAGCTGATATTTCAGAATCAGATTTATCTCTACTTGATAATGCATTAAAAATATGGTGCATAACTGGAGGTTTGCCTGATTACATATTGACTAATTGGTATATTGAAAATATTGATTTTCAATATACATTATTAACGCATGATTTTTTTATAACCTGCTTAGCATTTATATACAGTAATGAGCTAAAGACAAACTCTGCAGTCGATTATATGTTTTTCAATTTAAGTAAATATTCTTCAAAGTTAGATGATAGTATCTCTGATATTCAAATCATTGAATCGTACAGGAATGATTGGCTGATAACGTATCCGAAATCTTACGTTGAGTTATTGAAACTTAATTATAATGGTTCTTCACATTATGGTTTAAGATTGATATTGGGAGATTCAGAGGAAGAGGTTGAAGGCTTGTTAATTGATAATAGTGATTTATATCTGGAGTATAGGAAGAAGTAAAACAGCATACAACAAGTAATTAAATTTATTCTAGGCTTCTTTGATAATATTTTCACTGCTGTTTGCGTTCATCACTCTAACCATGCCACGACTCAACTCGCTGTTGTGTCATTCGACCAACAGCCCAGAACTCTGTGATGTTAAATTTTCCACTCTGATATGAATCAAGTCTTGATTTTACAGTAAATCCATAAACCTATAGTTGCTCTACTTGTGAACAATTTCTTTTGGATATTGGAGCTGCTTCATATTTTAAATTCCATTCTTTTATGTTTTCTAAAATTGGCAAAAAGGCTAAGCCTTTTTCAGACAACTTATAATCTACCCTTGGTGGTAGTTCCTTATAGGCCAATCTTTCCAATAGTCCATCTTCTTCCAGTTCTTTTAGCTGTTCGGTTAGTACCTTCCTTGAAATGATTGGTATTATGGCATCCAACTGACCAAAACGAATGGTACGGGTACCAATTACATTTATAATGATTGGTTTCCATTTATTACCAATAGTGCCAATAGCTCTCGTAAAGGGGCAATTCGAATTGCAAAATTTGTCGTCTCTCATGTTTTTAAAATTTGTAGTTACTCAATAGTAACCAGAATAGACTATCAATAGTTACAAATATAAACTATTGGTGGTATCATTGCTAAACAAATTTAAAAAGAAACTGAAAATGAATAAATTAAAAAACAAAGTAGCCGTAATTACAGGGGGTAATAGTGGCATTGGGTTTGGTATTGCCCAGGAATTTAAAAATGAAGGTGCTGCAGGAGTTATTGTCGGCAGAAATCAGCAAACCTTAGACAGTTCTGCGGCTCAGCTTGGAGCTAATTTTATAGCCATACATGCCGATGTAACCAACCTTGCCGACCTTGAGCGCGTGTTTAAAGAAACAGCTGAAAAATTTGGTAAAATAGACGTGCTTGTAGCCAATGCAGGTGGTGGAGCTGTAGGTACTGTGGCAGATCTTGGCGAAGCTGACTACGACAAGACAATGGATCTAAACCTGAAAAGTGTTTACTTCACTGTCCATAAAGCACTGCCGTATATGAATGATGGCAGTTCTATCATTCTTATCGGGTCAAATGCAGCGCATCGGGCATATCCAAATTTTACGCTTTATGGTGCTGCAAAAGCGGCTGTAATCTTTTTTGCAAAAGCATTTTCAAGCGATCTTTTAGGCAGAAAAATCAGAGCAAATGTAATAACACCCGGTACAACAGATACACCAGCATTTGAAAAGTTTGTGCCCGCAGAACAAATTGAAGCCATGAAAAAACACTTTGCAGGTGATATGCCGATAGGCAGGATCGGACAACCATCTGACATTGGTAAAGCAGCAGTTTTTCTGGCTTCTGATGACTCTTCGTTTATCCTTGGTGCTGAAATCCTTGTTGATGGTGGTATGACCTATCTATCCAAGTAAAAATGATCCTAAATCAATTAACATTATGGACATCACAGTAAGATAGAAACTTTAAAAAATAAAATAATGAGTAAATTAAATAACAAAGTAGCTGTAGTTACGGGTGCTTCAAAAGGAATAGGCGCAGCTATCGCAAAACACTTTGCCAAAGAAGGTACAAAGGTTGTTGTAAATTATGCGTCAAGTAAAGAGGCCGCAGACAGGGTGGTTAAGGAGATAACTGCAGATGGAGGCATAGCCATTGCGGTACAGGGCGATGTATCGAAAGAAGCCGATGTAACCAGACTGTTTGAAGAAACAAAGAAGGCTTTCGGTACGTTGGATATTTTGGTAAACAACGCGGCCTTTCAAGGATACACACCTATTGAACAGGTATCAGCAGAAAATTTTCACCAGCATTTCAACGTTAATGTGTTGGGAGCGTTACTTACTATTCAGGCATCTTTGAAACTGTTTGGCGATAAGGGTGGCAATATCATCAATATCAGTTCGGGTGCAAGTAAAATGCCTCTCCCTGCAGCCTCGTTGTATTCTGCAACTAAAGCGGCATTAGATGCTATAACCATTTCTTTGTCGAAAGAACTAGGTGCAAAAAACATTCGTGTCAACTCTATTTTGCCGGGTGCTACGGAAACAGAAGGTTCAACTACTGCGGGCGTCACTGCTGGCAGTGAATATGAAAAAATGTTTATTGCCAATACTCCGTTGGGCCGTAGAGGTCAGCCTGAAGATATTGCAAAAGCTGTCGTATTCCTTGCTTCTGATGATGCAGCCTGGATTACAGGAGAACAAATTTCCGTTTCGGGTGGTATGTATGGTTTTTAAATCGCACTAAAATAACTGCTACTAGGCACTAAAAGCCACAGATATAAATTATTTGTGGCTTTTAGCTTTTCGGACAATAGCGTTTAACGGACAAATAAAACGGACAACAAAAACGAGTGCTGGTAATAAAATGTATAAACATGGCTTGGTTGCAGTGTAGATATGTAGTAGGGTTTTATTAATTTCGTTCAGTCACGTGGGTCAGGACAGCAGCTTCGAAAACCCGGCGACGTTTCATACATAAACGTTAGGAGTTATATTCTAAAAGTGTAAACAACAAGTATTGAATGAAATTTCTACCCAAATTGGCAGCTATCTTTCTTTACTAAATTACCAGTAAGATCTAAAAGCCTTTAGTGACAATGCTAGCAAGCCATCTATCCGAATAACAGTCAGACAACACATGAACGATAAAGATATAAAAAGACTTTCCCGGCTGACTGCAATGTTAACCCAACTGCAAACGAAAAGAGTCGTAACCTCAACAACACTTGCTGAAAAATTCGGCGTGAGTGTCCGGACAATTTATCGAGATATAAAAGCCTTGGAACAGGCCGGTGTTCCTATATTGACCGCAGACGGAAAGGGCTATTCCCTGATGGAAGGATATAGAGTTCCACCCGTTATGTTTACCGAAAGCGAAGCGAATGCGTTAATCACCGTTGAACAATTGGTATTGAAAAACAGCGATCGTTCTCTGATTAAAGAATACACAGAAGCCGTACATAAAATAAAAGCTGTGTTGTTGTACTCAACAAAAGAGAAAGCAGAGTTGCTTTCCCAACGGATTGCTGTTAGCTCTGTCACACCAAACACAAACTCAAGTGATACATTGACCTTCATTCAAAATGCATTGACAACTTTTACCGTTTTGAATATCACGTATCATTCAGAAGGTAAAGAAGAAACAACGCAAAGGGACATAGAGCCGTTTGCGTTGTATTACAACCAGCAAGAAAGCTGGACACTTATTGCGTATTGCAGACTACGGAAGGATTATAGAATGTTTCGGTTAGATAGAATGTTAAAAATAGAACCGCTTGATTTGCGTTTTACGCCTCACAAACTAACGCTAAAAGAATTTTTAGACAGTAAAGAAAAAAACTTTAAGAACCCCTGACATACCCTTGTCAGAGTACCATTTTACTTTTGTGTGATCCATTCATTCAGTCACAATTAAAACAAAAGGAAAATGAAAAGCATGCAGGTAGTATCCCTACGAATTATCACTGCCGACATCAAAGCGTCGGTTACATTTTTTGAAAAAGCAACCGGTATAAAAGCTACATGGTTAACAGCCGACTTCGCAGAGATCGTTACAGGCTCTTTTACGCTGGCAATTGCAAGCACCCGGACATTGGCATTTTTTGGAGAAGGTATTGCTCAACCCGCCGCGAACAAAAGTGTAATTATTGAATTTCTGGTTGATGATGTAGATGAAGCATACGAACAGATTAAAGCGTTAACCCATGACATTGTTCAGAAGCCGACAACAATGCCTTGGGGGAATCGGTCGTTACTGTTTCGTGATCCGGATGGTAATTTAATTAACTTTTTTACACCCGTAAGTCCTGAAGCTATTAAGAAATTTGCTTGACGATAAAGGCTTGCACCTACAGGAGGTCTTTACCTTCCGTCTGTGGTGCAGCGTAACCGGTATTTCTATCTTTAACGATTAAGTGGTCGGACGGACTAAAAAAGCCGTCTGACCACTGTGCGTAATGCAAGCAGCACCTCTTTACCTCTGTCTGTGGGAAACCATAACCTACAATTTAAGCATCTCTTGTGTTTCTATCTTTATAACCATGCCACGACTCAACCCGCTGTTGTGTCATTCGACCAACAGCCCTGAAATTTAAATCGTCGGATTTTTTCTGGCGCGAGTCTTTAGCGAAGCGGGACTCGTGTCTGGTATTTTTGCAGTCTTTGACTGCGTTTTTCAATACTATCGACATTCGCCACTTTAATCATACCAAGACAATCTGCTGTTGCGTCATTCGACCAACAGTACTATAAACAGTTATTTTATACGTAACTTTGTGTGTCATGTTAACGGACGAACCAAAGACAACGACTGATTATTAAAATACAATGCAGAATACATTATTACAAAACAAAAAAAGAAATCTCTGGATTATAGTAGGGATTACAGTATTGAATGCGATTGGAATGACTATTGTGCTTCCGCTCTTTCCATTTCTATTAGAAAAATATGTTCCTGCTGAAGATGTCGCAGTAGCCATGAGTGCGCTTGTGTCTGTGTTTGCTGTCTCAACATTCTTTGCTGCTCCCGTTTTTGGAGCACTTAGCGATCGATATGGACGCAAATCAATTTTAATTATTAGCTTGTCCGGTTCTGTTATAGGATATTTTCTTTTAGGTGTTGGCGGAGCACTTTGGATACTTTTCCTTGGAAGAATAATTGATGGCCTTACAGCAGGAAATCAAAGTGCGCTGTTTGCATATATAACTGACAGTACAGAACCCAACGAAAGAGGAAAGTGGTTTGGATATCTCGGCGGCGCTATTGGTCTTGGATTTATGATCGGGCCTTCCATTGGAGGTTTGCTAGGGTCTGCTTCGATTACTTTACCTTTTTTTATCACCGCCGGAATTACGTTTATATCCATCCTTTGTATTACACTGCTGCTGCCTGAGTCACTTCCTGTTGAAAAACGTACCACGCATCTCACGCTCAATAGTTTTAATACATTTTCTCATTTCAACGAGATTTTTTCTTTGAAAGAAGCACGGGCATTACTTATCATGGGTGCATTCTTTTATGTCGGACTCAATATATGGCAATTCAATGCGAGTATCTTTTTAAAAGATGTATTCAAATGGGGACCCTCATTTATCGGTGGAATGTTTGTACTTGTTGGCATCTGTGATATTTTATCCAGGGTAATTGTATTGCCTCAGCTTCTTAAAAGATGGAACGAGCAAACAGTAGGTATCATTGGTTTGTGCGGGCTTTCTTTGGGACTTGGATTCTTATTCCTTAGCTCATATATTCAATCTATATTTCTTATTATTGGGGCTGTAGCCTGTATTGTATTAGGTGAAGGTTTATTTGATCCTTCATATAATTCACGACTTTCTTTGTCGGTTGATGAAAGCAAGCAAGGTCTGCTTCAGGGTACCAATCAAAGTCTGCAGGCTTTATATCACGTGATTGTTCCTCTTGGGGCTGCCGCTATTTATACCTACAGTCAGGGTCTTGTTTTTGGAATTGCCGCATTATTTATGGTTTGTGCGCTAATACTCTTTATGAAATTAAAAAAATAGTCAAAGTTGCATTAGGTACACGCAGTTGTTTAATAGTAATTGTAGGTATGTTTTAATACCTCTTCTGGTGCGAGTCTTTTAACTGCTGTTTGCGTTCATTACTCTAACCATGCCACGACTCAATCCGTTGTTGTGTCATTCGACCAACAGCTCACTACAGCATGGTGTTGAAGCTCTTCGAAATTTGCAATTTCGAAGCCAAATAAAGAGAATTTACAATTCGTTTAGAAATAAATAAAATCGAATGCTTCTTTAAAGGGTTCTTCTTTTTCTGGCGCGAGTCTTTAGCGAGCAGGACTAGTGTCTGGTATTTTGTAGTCTTTTACTGTGTTTTTTACCATTGTTGGTATTTCCTTCCGCCCTAACCATACCACGACTCAACTCGCTGTTGTGCCATTCGGCCAACAGCTCACTGCAGTATGGTGTTAAATATTTTTCTCAAATAGTAATCAACGTTTTTTGTTTTGAATAAACTCAAGTAATGAGTAATTTTCTGATGCTATGGATAAAATTATTTATTACCCTGTATTTTTCACTGCTACGATTAGACACTGGAAAAAATTATTAAAACCTGACAAGTATAAAGACGTTGTTTTAGTTCAATTAAGAGAACAAGTAAACAAGAATCATTTGATTATTTATGCGTATTGCATTATGGATAATCATATACATATTATCTGGCAGGTTAAAGGAGATATGAATACATCAGAAGTTCAGAAACAATTTTTGGAAGGTTGTAGCAAGCATATCAAATCAGATTTAGAAATACATCATCCCAATGTACTTGTTTTTTTCAAGTCCACTCAAAAAGATAGAGCGTATCATTTTTGGAAACGAAATGCCAGATCTATTGAATTGTATGACGATGTTATATTTCAACAAAAACTAGATTATATACACTTGAATCCAGTAAAAGCAGGCCTTTGTATGTTGCCTGAAGAATACATATACTCAAGTGCGAGATATTATTTAGAGGATGATTTTAGTGATGGTTTATTAACTCATTATAGAGGATAGAGCAGTGGGCTGTTGGCCGAATGGCACAACAGCGAGTTGAGTCCTCGTTAGTTTAGTGTGGGGAATGCCAACCAGTGGAGTAAAGGTCAATAATAAAAAACTCCCGCAATTTCACTTGCGGGAGTTTACTTTTTCGGAAGGGACTATGTATTGTATTATCGGATAATGGTAATGTTGGTGATCTTTTTATTATTAACAATGATTACATAATAACCGGCATCTGCCAGCGAACCATCGTACATGGTGCCATACCATACAGCAGGTGCTGTTAACTGCATAATGGTTTTACCTTCCATGTCAATAATTTTTGCGGTGCCGCTTTGTTCAATAAAATACGAACTCATTCTCGGATCTCCGTTTGGAGTAATAACCGGATCGCATTTGCCTGGCTTGGTTATCGTAACAGTTGTGTCCATACCGCAATTATTTGCATCAGAAACAAGATACGAATATTGTCCGGGAGCAATTTGTGTAAAGTCGCCTGTACTGCTTACGATTGAATCTTTTGAAGAGAGCGGTACAAGGTAATAACGGTAAGGTGCTGTTCCACCATTCAACACAACAGTAGAGTTGATGCTTGCACCCGTACTGCAATCATTTGCAACAACAGAGAATGAATAAGAAGTCATATTCACACAATCGGTCGTTGTTATTCTCCACAATCGGTGTGTTAAGGTTAACAAAGGTAGATTCGGATTGGTGATTGTGATAAAGTAGTCGCCCGCATCGGTAACTTTTGCAGATGGGATATTCAGTTGTCCAACAGCTGTTGACGTTAATGCTGCATTATTTTTGTACCATGCATATACGCTGCTTGTTACACCTGCATCTTCTGCCATGGCAAGTGATATCGGGTGTAATAACCGAATTGTTTCATTGGTAAATACGCCAACACTGTCTTGCGGACTGTAAACAAAATCCACAAGTCCCGTAATAGTTGTAAGGGGCAACAGATCTTCGAAGGTGAGTTTGTTATTTTCTATTTCAATATTTGACAAAAACGGTTTATTCGTTAATGTAGGTAATGATGTAAGGTTGTTGTCAAAGGCATATAAGCCTGTTAAGGTTGTATTATTTGACAGAGCGCTTAAATCTGAAATAGCGTTTTGCCAGCAATATAGTTTTGATAATTTAGTTAAACTCGCCAGCCCTTTAATCTCAGTAAGGTAGGCTTGATGACAGTGTAACTCTAGTAAATTCACATTGGGCGAAAAGTCAGGTAATGTTGTAAAAGGGTTATTGCCAATAATAACGTATTGGATATTTATTAGATTAGAAATGTCGGGGAAAGACGTTAGATTATTATTGGTTAAAAATATATAATTCAGTGAAGTAAGGCTGTTTAATGGCGGCAGGCTTGTAAGTTTATTGTCGTGCGCCTGCAGCTGAATAAGATTTGTCAGCGTTGATAGATTTGGTAATTGTGTAATCTGGTTGTTATTCAGGTATAAATACTGCAATGATGTTGTAGCAGAAATATCGGGTATGGTTGTTAGATTATTAAATGAAGCATCAATTTTGAATACGGAAGTAAAATATTCAACACCTGTTAAATCTGAAATGTTCGAGTTTGTAAATATTAAATCAAACGTAAATGTTTTTGCTGCAGCAATATTCAGTTGATTGCCCGTCATTACAGAAGGGTAGCTGGTCATAAGCTTGTTTCTGAAATTGACATCAGGTATTGCAACTGTTTGTGCATTCACAGATAACACGGTTATAAACAGCAATACACTGCTTATAATAAAGCGTATCTTATTTTCTACTATGTGAATGAATGCTTTCACTGTTATCTTACGATTGTTACTTGTCCGTTTTCTTTTGATCCGTTTGTATATTCAATGATATAAATATACAAACCGGCATCCATATATTCACCCTGCTGACTAACTCCCTGCCATTCGAATGTCCCTTGCATAGTATTCGTTTTGAAAATCTGTCTGCCTGCCATGTTCAGGATGGTCAGTACATAAGGATCGTTATTAATGCCGTCAATGGTCCATGATTCGCCCTTATCAGGTGCAAATATAAACGATTTTTTGCGGCAATTTTTCTCTTCTACTTCAACGGTATATTCTTTAGTACATCCGTTGCCATCAGAAATAGAGATCGTATAGGTATCTGCTTTCAAATAAGAATACAACTCTTTTGTTCCGGAGGCTTTCGATTGGTTAAACGAAATAACATAGGGTTTTATTCCCCCTTTGATCTCATTTAATGGGATTTTAACACTGCCGTTGGCAGCATCTGAACAGCTTGGGTTTGAAATAATTTTAGCCGTAATGCTTGTTTGCAAACAGGGATCAGCAACCACCGTTTTTTCTGTAGTGTTTTGTATCCCTTTCGGAATAGTACTGTTTTCAGTCGGCTGTATATGTTCCGTATTTTGAATTACATCCGGTTTAATACTTGTTTCCTGAGGCGTAACCGTTTCGGGATTGGTGCCTGTGGCATTGTTATTTTTTATTGAAGGAGTATTCGGTTGGATGTTTTTTTCTTCTGTTTTATTTGAAAGTACAGAGTTGCTTTCTTGTCTGTCTTTTTGAACGACTACAGAAGGTGCCGTTGTTTTTGAGGCTACTGTTGAATCACTTTCTTTGGAAGAATACAGCGCAACCAACCCGATGCTTACAACAGCAAAAGCAATGCTTGCAAGCCCCCATTTTTGATTGTTGGTTGAAGAGTCTAGCGTAGAAATGTCTTTAGTCATTTGTGTGCGCAACGAGTCAAAGGATGCGCCAACAACAACTTCATTTGTTAGTTTCTGAAAAGAAACTTCTTCCGCAAATGATGCATCCGACTGAAGTTTCTGTTCGAATGACACTAATTCGTCGCCCGCCAGTTCTCCATTCAGGAATTTATCGATCAGTTGATATGTTTCTAATTCAGGTCTCAATGTCTTAGTAGATTAACCAGTGAAGGATTACTCTTTACCAGCTTTGTTAAATATTGTTTGCATCTGTAGTGATTTGTTTTAGCAACATCTTCACTGTTATATCCCATCAGGGCTTTAATCTCTTTCATCGAACGTTTTTCATAAATCACGTACGTTAAAATCTTTTGGCATTTTTCATCCAATTGATTAAAGAGCGCTTTCATTGCCTGACTTTTCTCTTTTTGTATCAAGTCATTTAACTGGCCTGAAGAATCATCTGAAATGCTATTAAACTGATCTGGTGAATCGTAGTTAGAGAACTTCTTATCTCTTCGTACTTTGTCAATCCAGAGATTCCGTGCAACGGAATAAATAAAAGCATCAATAGAATACGATTCATTAAATTTATTTAACCGGATTTGATTAAATAAAATAATTACAGCGTCCTGAAAAATATCATTAGCGTCGTCTTTATTTCCGTTGTTTTTAATAACATATTGACGAACTTTTTTTAGGCTAATGTCATAAAGATACTCTAACGCAACGTTATGCGCTCCTGTACGAATACTTTCTATGATTATCTTTTCCTTTTCGTTCACTTTAATTAATTTAACTACGATTCATGCCCTAAAAGGTAAACAGATTTTTTATTTAAAGGTCACAATTACAAAAAAATAGTAACTTGGAGTGATTTTATAGAACAAAAAGTGGGAAAAAGATCTGTATCGGGTTGTTGTGTGTTTTTTCTATTGAATGTAACATTCAATATTTTTGCCCAATCCGGGGATAATAATCCTATTGTTTTTGATCAGTTTTTTCAAAATTATTACATGATCAATCCCGCCAGTCATGATAGTACCGATAAGTTTCAGGTAGCAATAGGTAATCGGTCGTTGATCGGTTTGTTTGAAGGTGTAAACCGCTTGTATGTAGATGCTAATATTCGGATTATGCACCGGTCGCAATTACAATACAGCCGTATCGGGTTACTTATTATTGCCTATAACGACGGTGCTTTTATTAATAGAACCCGGGCGTATGGCCGTTATTCCTGGACTACATCACTTGGTGCACGTTCGTCTCTTTCGGCAGGTATTGCATTGGGTGTGGTGAATTATACTTTTTTGGCTTCGCAAGCCGGAATAGGAGGTTCTTCAGCAGCCTTTGACGGCAATGCAGGTTTGTGGTACATCCGCCGGAAACTAAAAATCGGAGTTGCCTATCAGCAAATGGTTCGATCGGTATTGACGCCCGTCAACCAGCGTTTTGAACTTGTGCCGTATCTGAATTTTAATGCCATGTATACTTCTTATATAAATAGCCATGTTTCTGTCACAACGCATGCCTATTTCAGATATCAATCATCTTCGGTATACGATATGCAGCTGGCTCCCATTTTTTTGTTTGAGGAAAAATTCGAAACAGGAGTAGATCTGCACTATAAAAGGGGAGTAGCACTTTTGTTTGGTATTAAATCCATTGATATCGGTCAAGGTAAAATACGTTTCATGGGTTCTTTTTTATTGAGCACAAGAAAACTCGCCAATACCTTTGACAATGCTTTTGAATTGTCTGCCGGTTATTCATTCTGATTTATTGTCCGCAATTTACTTCATAAGCTGAGTATACACCTGTTCGTAAGCCTGGGTATTTATAGACAACTCGCCCCTAAAAGGATAGTCGAGCATAATAATTAAATAGATTAATGTTCCTACGGCAAGACCTATTAAGCCGTTCATAATTATATGCATGCGCAAGGAAGGAATATTAAACAGCCAGCAAATAGATAAGGTTATTGCGCCTCCTAATAAAATCAATATCCAGACAATAAGCGGCATCCCGTTGTTCACGCTGCTTAAACGTTGTCGCCGTAGTTCTACGACTCGGTTGTACTGCCGCAATGCTTCCTGAAAGAGTGCTATTTCACGCTGTGTTTTCGGTTCAAAGGAATATAATTCATCCTGAAACTGATCCAGAAGACTTGTTCCTTTTGTTACAGCAACGCCTTTTTTGTGTAACGCAAAAGCATTATGAATAACATAATCGGTGTATTCTATTAGCAACTTCTTTAAAGGAACATTCTTGGGAGCAGGAAAAGATCTTACATCCCGGTATAAAGCAGCAATAGCAGAAGCTTCCGTGGTAACTTTTTCTTCTGAATCTTCTAGGTTCTGCCAGACCCCGGCAGCAAACAAGCCCAGTGTAATGCCATAAAATACCCCCACGGCAGATAAGTAAAAGGCAATCTGGTCGTTGTTGTCGTGTCCGCTCCACCATTTAGAAACATAAGGTTTCATGATGAAAATACCTTCAATAGAATAGAATGTAATTGATCCAACAACTAATGTAAAGGAACCGATCATCGGCAGATCGTATATCCAATAAAAGTTCATAGCAGTAATAGTTAAAAATTAAAATATTCGGCAGTAGCTGATTTCTAAAGTAATATATTAAAAATAACGTTTACGCAAAAAGATGTACTAATGTTTTAAGCGCCTTTTTTTAACCATGCCACCTTTGGTATCTTTCACACTGGTCATTACCACAAAAGCATTCGGGTCTATTTTTTGAATTTCCGTATTAATTTTAGTGATTTCAAGTCGGGTAATAACGGTATAAACAATATCTAAATCGTCGACATGGCCGTGTTGACCAAATCCACGTTTACCTTTGTATACAGTAACACCTTTGTGCATATGGTTCGTTATCATTTCGCGTATTTCTTCACTGTGAGAAGAAACAATGGTGATACCTATATATTCATCAATCCCTTCAATAACAAAATCGATTGTGCGCGAAGCCGCCAGGTAGGTAATCATCGAATAGAGCGCAGTTTCAATAGAAAGAAAGTAGGCAGCCACGGAGAAAATTACAATGTTAAATACAATAATAACATCACCCATAGTTACGCTGAACTTTCTGCTGATGTATATAGCAAGCACTTCCGTGCCATCTATAACTGCTCCGCCTCGTACACAAAATCCAATGCCGGCTCCTAAAAAGAATCCGCCGAAAACACTTACCAATAATTTATCATGTGTCACTTCCGGAAAATGAAAAATGTGCGTAACAATTGCCAGAATAGTGATCGCAATACCTGTTTTAATCGCAAAGGATTTTCCAATAACGTTATAACCTAAAATAACAAAAGGAAGATTTACCAACAGCAACAAACTCGGCAGCTCCAGCTTCGTTAGCTCTGTTAAAAGCAATGCAATGCCTGTGGCACCACCATCAATAAATTTTGTAGGAAGTAAAAAACTTTTCAAACCGATAGCGGCAGAAGTTATACCAAGGGATATCAAAAAAATATCCTTAAGTATTCGTTGCGTATCAATTTTAAGAATGCGTAAACCCTTCGCTATTTCAAAAGAACTGTAATATTCTTTAGCTTCCTTTTTTCTCTTTAAAACAGAGTCGACAATTATTTTTGAAAGTAGTTTATTCAAATGAGTAATACGTTTTACAAAAGCTTAATGCCGAAGGCCAAATGCCTATAGCGAAGATATATATGTATTCAGATGTAATCAGAAACAGTCTTTTATAATTGCCTTTAGCATTAAGCTTTTAGCCTTAAGTATTAGGCTTTAAGCCTTGATTACATTGGTTCCTGCTGACTCAAACAATGAAAGCTGCCTAAGCCCCAGATAATATCGGTTGAATCCAGTCCTGTAACTTTCCTGTCCGGGAAAAATTGCTGAATGGTTTCTAAAGCTATATCGTCTTTTTTATCTTTAAACGTCGGCACTACCACATGGTTATTACTGATATAAAAATTAGCATAAGACGCAGGCAGGCGTTGGTCATCGTATATTACCGCCGAAGGCATAGGCAATTCAACAACATTTAATTGCTTTCCATTCTCAAGGCGCATTTTATGCAATTCTTTCAGATTATCTTTTAATAAGAAATAATTGTCGTCGTTTTTATTTTCTTCTACTACTGTTACAACCGTATCCTCATTTACAAAACGGGTAATATCATCTATATGTCCATCGGTATCATCACCAACGATTCCTTCGCCCAGCCAAAGAATATGTTCAACGCCGTAATATTCTTCTAAATATTCTTCAATCTGTTCGCGGCTCTTGCTTGGGTTGCGATTGGGGTTTAATAAACAAGAGGTAGAAGTAAGCAGTGTGCCTCTGCCGTTAAATTCTACAGAGCCTCCTTCCATCACAATTCCCGGGTGAAATACAGGAATATTATACATCTCGGCTATTTTAGTAGGGATAACATCGTCTAAATCGTATGGAGGATATTTGTCGCCCCAGGCATTATAGCCCCAATCAACAATCACTTTTTTATTTTCAGCATTCGGGTTAATAAGAAATGCCGGCCCGTGGTCTCTGCACCAGGCATCATTGGTAGGGAAGTGATGAAAGAAAATGTTTTTCATATCGGCCCCGGCCTTTTCAATAAAGCCTTTCGCAAACGACTCCATTGCAGCGTTGGCAACATTGATTCTTACTTCTTCGCCTTCGGCAATTAATTTAATGAATTGAGCATATTGAGGAAAGATACTATCTAATTTCCCCGGCCACGAAGCTTCTTTGTGCGGCCAACTGAGCCAGGTTGCTTTGTGTTTGGCCCATTCGGCCGGGAAGAAATAACCTTGTTGTGCTGGAGTATTAGAAGTCATAAAGCGTTGATTCGTGTAATGAAGCTCTGTTTTTGAATGAAATTGTATAAAAGCAGAACGAACAAATATACAAAAGTGCCGCTGTTTTTAATCCGGTTTTTATGCTGAAACATTTTATGCGTGTAAAATAAAACACCCGAATCGTGTGGCTAGTTAAAATATTTACAAGACCTTTGCGTCTAATATGAATAAATTATAAAATTATGCGCGGCAATATTACGTTTTTATTGATTTCCATTGGTGTTTTTCTATTCGTTGACTGGTATGTTTTCACAGGTGTTAAAGCACTTACGGAGTTATTGCAGCCGGGCACCCGAAAGACCATTCATGCAATATATATAGGCATCACGATATTTTCTTTATCCGTAGTGGTATTGATATTTACAGGTGCTTTCGTGCACATGCCAGCGTGGTTTCGAAGTGCTGGAATCTTAATAACAATTATTTTACTGCTGAGTAAACTGTTTTTTGTGCTATTTCTGTTAATTAATGATGCACAACGTCTTATACAATGGGTGTATAGTCTGTTTCAGGAAGATGTTCAACATAGCGGAACAGGCAAATCCATTTCACGGTCAGATTTTCTATTAAAAGTGGGTCTGGCATTTGCCGCTATTCCGGTTGTTGGTATGACCTATGGGATTCTTGTTGGTGCACATGACTATACAGTGCGCAGAAAAAAGATTGTATTGAAAAAATTACCTCCGGCCTGGAACGGATTGAAAATCGTTCAATTGTCGGATATACATTCAGGAAGTTTTTACAATAAAACAGCGGTAGAAAAAGGTATTGATTTGGTAATGAAAGAAAAACCGGATGTCATCTTTTTTACGGGTGATTTGGTTAATAATGTGGCGACCGAAATGAACGATTATATAGATGTATTTTCCAAATTAAGCGCCCCATTGGGAATATATTCCACACTTGGCAACCACGATTATGGTGATTATGTGGAATGGGAAACAGCAGAAGCAAAAAAAGCGAACCTGAATCAATTGATCAATGTGCATAAAAAAATGGGCTGGGATATTCTGATGAATGAACACCGCATTTTGAAAAAAGACGGGCAGGAAATAGCCATTCTGGGAATAGAAAACTGGGGGGCTAAAGGACATTTTCCTAAATATGGTAAAATGCATCTGGCCTATCCGGGCACCGAAAATGTTCCTGTTAAACTATTATTATCTCATGATCCAAGCCATTGGGATGCAGAGGTACTTACAAAATATAAGGATGTGGATATTACCTTTTCAGGACATACACACGGCTTCCAGTTTGGTATAGAAAAAGGTCCGTTTAAATGGAGTCCGGTACAATGGATGTATGAACAATGGGCGGGTTTGTATGAAAAAGGAGGACAATATTTATATGTAAACAGAGGTTTTGGGTTTTTAGGATTCCCCGGAAGAGTTGGAATGCCTCCTGAAATCACTGTAATAGAGCTGTTAAAAGGCTAAATATCAGTTTCTGGCCTGTTTTTTGTTATTTATGCGAATTGTTACAAATAAATCAGAATTTATTTAGGATTCACGTTTAAGTTTGTAGGAATTTACATAAAATGAAAACAAAAATTGCTTTGTTGTTATATGCTTTTATAGCCTATAACTCAATTACTTTTGCCGGCGGATTATCACCTTCTGATACCATAGCGCTGACTATTTCAGATGCCGAGAATAATTTTATTAAGCGCAACTTATTATTACTTGCTTCTAATTATGATATAGAAGCTTCAAAAGCTCGTATTATACAGGCGCGGCTTTGGCCAAACCCAACGGTAGAACTTCAGCAGGGAATTTACGACCCCAACACCAACAAGGTTTTTGATGCCTCAAGAACAGGGCAGAGCAGTGTGCAGATTAATCAGCTGATTAATCTTGCCGGAACCCGAAATAAAAACATTACCCTTCAAAAAATAAACAGTCAATTGGCCGAGGCGCAATTATATGATCTGCTGCGCACATTGAAATTTGAGCTTCGTTCTACAGCCTTTGATTTATACTATAAGCAGGAAGCACTGCAGATGTATGAAACACAAATCAGTTCGTTAAGCGAGACGGTAAATTTATACGAAGCACAATATAAAAGAGGAAACGTACCTTCGCGCGAAGTAATTCGTTTGCAGGCTTTTTTAATCTCGCTAGAGAATGAAAAATACTCCATTATGCGTTCTATAAATGAAGACCTGCAGTTTTTGTATGTTTTAACAGCCGATACCATTCGTCCATATTATAAAATAGTTATACCTCCGGGTTATGCCGAAACATTTACAAATGAATCATACCGTTTGGATTCGTTATACGAGACAGCCTTGATTAACAGATCCGATGTTAAGATCAAACAGCTGGAAGTGGCTCAGACCAGACAGATCCATTCATTGGAGAAATCAAGTGCATATCCGAATTTGAATGTTGGCGGTATCTGGGACAGACAATCAAACTACATCCGGAATTATACAGGTCTTATAGTAGCATTCGACCTTCCGGTATTTAACAGGAATCAAGGGAATATTAAAATAGCCCAGAATAATTACGAGAAAAGTTTAATGAATCTGGAATATGTTGAACAGAATGTATTGAGTGAGGTGCTTACCGCGTACAGACAAGTAACCGATTATAATACACTCTACAGAAAAAAAGACAATAACCTGATCGAAGAATTTGATGCCATGATTGTTGGCTTTGTTACAAATTATCAAAAAAGAAATATTACCCTGATTGAGTTCATAGATTTCTATGAAACATATAAAAACTACATTAATAGTGTATATGAATTACGTGGTAATAGACTACAGGCAATAGAATATTTGAATTTTACAGCAGGAACAGATATATATGAATTTAAATAACAGCAAATACATTCTGGCAATACTTATTTCATTAAGTATGCTCACTTTTTCGTGTTCAGACGAACAGCCCGCAAAAGAAGCGGTTGATTCAAATTGTTTGTCTGACAGTATGCTTAAACTGATTGAGCTGGATACGATAAAATATCGTCAGGTAACAACGAAACTTCTTCTGAGTGGAAAGATCACAGAAAACGGAGATAAATTAGTTAAAGTATATCCGTTGGTAGGAGGATATGTAAAGGATCTGCGCGTTGAACTTGGAGATTACGTGAATAAAGGAGATGTATTGGCAGTAATTCAAAGTACAGAGATTGCCGATTTTCAAAATCAATTAGTCATTGCAGAATCTAATTTGAATATCTCAGAAAAAAATCTTCAGGTAACACAGGATATGTTTGAAGGCGGTTTGTCTTCTGAAAAAGATTTGGTTGTTGCGAAAAAAGAATATCAGAAAGCAATGGGCGAACTGAGACGTATTAAAGAAGTAATGAATATATATGGCGTAGGCGAATTCTCTGCCTATACAGTAAAGGCGCCTATTTCAGGCTTCATTACCGAAAAATTCATTAATGAAAACATGCAGTTCCGTATGGATAATACGGATCAGTTGTTTACAATCGCCAATCTGGATAATGTATGGGTTATTGCCAATGTGTTCGAATCAGATATCGACCATGTTAAAGTGGGCAGTGAAGTAGAAGTAACAACATTGTCATATCCTGATCATGTTTATAAAGGCAAAGTAGATAAAATATTTAATGTACTTGACAAAAGCTCCAGAGTTATGAAAGTGCGTATTATTTTAGACAATGCCGGATACAAATTGAAACCGGAAATGTTTGCCAGCATTTCTTTGTTGAGAGAAGCCGGAGCCAAGAGTTTGCTTGCACCTGAAAACAGTTTAATCTTTGATAATAATAAAGATTATGTATTGGTATATAATGATGCATGCCATATAGATATCCGTCCTATTGAGCGTATTGATAAAATAGATAAAAACGTGCGCATTCAATCCGGATTACATGAAGGAGAGAGAGTAATTGTCAAACATCAGTTATTGGTATACAATCATTTAATCAACAGATAAATCATGAATAAGTTTATATTATCTGTTGTAACCTTTTCACTGAAGAATCGCTTCTTTATATTTTTCGCTACGGCGATTCTTATCATGTGGGGCGTTATAAGTTATTTGAATACACCTATTGAAGCATTTCCCGATGTAACAAATACGCGTGTTCAGATTATTACACAATGGCCCGGCCGCAGTACAGAAGAAGTAGAAAAATTTGTTACCATTCCGCTGGAAGTAGAGATGAATGCTATTCCCGGGAAAACCAGTCTGCGTTCTATTTCTTTATTTGGTTTGTCTGTAGTTACCATCATGTTCGATGATGATGTGGATGAATTTAAGGCCCGCCAGTTGGTTGCCAACAGATTGATCTCTGTTGAAACACCCGATGGGGCAGAACCTGAACTGCAGCCAAGTTACGGGCCAACAGGTGAAATTTTCAGATACACATTAAAGAGTGACAACTTAACCGACAGACAATTAAAAACAATACAGGATTGGGTAGTTGAACGGAATTTAAAAGGTGTGCCCGGTATTGCTGATGTAGTGAGCTTTGGCGGAGAAGTGAAAACATTTGAAATAAGTGTAGATCCCAATCTCTTACAAAATTACAACATTACAGCGCTGGACGTTTTTCAGGCGGTATCAAGAAGCAACATCAACGTTGGGGGCGATGTTATAGAAAAAAATGATCAGGCCTATGTAGTAAGAGGTATCGGGGTATTGAATAATTTACATGAGATTGAAAATATTGTAATTGACAATATCGACGGTACTCCTATATTGGTGAGCAATGTAGCACATGTGCACGAAGCCGCTTTGCCTAAGCTGGGTTATGTGGGAAGAGATTCTATGAAGAATCAGGTAGAAGGTATTGTTGTGATGTTGAAGAATGAGAACCCAAGTATTGTTCTGAAAAATCTTAAAGATAAAATTACTGAATTGAATGAACATATACTTCCGCGTAATGTTCAGATACAACCCTTTTATGATAGAAGTACACTAATTGGTTTTACTACACACACCGTAATCAGAAACTTGCTTGAAGGGATTACTTTAGTAACCCTGATTGTATTCTTATTTATGGCCGATTGGCGAACAACGGTTATTGTTGCTGTTGTTATTCCTATCGCATTGCTTTTTGCTTTTGTGTGTATGCGGTTAAAAGGCATGAGCGCAAACTTGTTGTCAATGGGTGCTATAGATTTCGGTATCATAACCGATGGTGCCGTTGTAATGGTCGAAGGGCTGTTTGTATTGATGGACCAGAAAGCACACAAGCTCGGTATGGCCAGATACAATGGCTTGCTTAAGTTTGGTCTTATCCGCAAAGAAGCGGGTAAATTGGGCAAGGCAATCTTCTTCTCAAAATTAATTATTGTTACTGCATTGCTTCCGATTTTTGCTTTCCAGAAAGTAGAAGGTAAAATGTTTTCACCGTTGGCCTATACATTGGGTTTTGCCTTGCTGGGAGCCTTGATCTGTACATTAACACTTGTACCTGTATTAGCATCGTATTTATTAAATAAAAATGTCAGAGAAAAGCACAACCCGATTGTGAACTTCTTTGATAATATAGTAATGCGCGCATTCGCTGTTACATTTAAAAATAAGGTGAAAACAATGCTTGTGAGCTTGGGTATTGTACTGTTTGGCTTATTCTCCTTTACATTTTTAGGTACAGAATTCTTGCCTGAATTAAATGAAGGAGCTATTTACATACGTGCCAGTATGCCGATGAGTACTTCCCTTGGGCAATCTATTGACATTTCAGAACGCATGCGTAAATCGCTGCTTACGTTTGATGAAGTGAAAGGCGTAATGTCTCAAAGCGGCCGCCCTAATGATGGTACAGATCCAACAGGATTTTTCAATATCGAATTTCACGTTGATCTGAAGCAGGAAAAAGAATGGAAGCGCAAAATTTCAAAAGAAGAATTAATCTCTGAAATGAAAGCAAAGCTGTTGGAGTATCAGGGAATTTCGCTGAACTTCTCGCAGCCGATCATGGATAACGTAGAAGAGGCAGTGTCGGGTGTAAAAGGCTCTTTGGCGGTTAAGATCTATGGCCACGATCCCAAAGAACTTGAAGAAAAAGCGAATAAAGTATACGACGTACTGAAGACTGTTGACGGGATAGAAGATTTGGGTGTTATACAATTGATCGGCCAGCCGGAATATCACATTGATCTGGATCAGCAGAAGATGGCTATTTATGGTGTAAGTACTGCCGATTGTCAGTCGGTTATTGAGATGGCCATTGGAGGTAAAGCTATAACAAAATTGTATGAAGGCGAACGTAAATTCAGCGTGCGTATTCGGTACATGCCGAATTACAGAATGTCGCGCGAACAGTTAAGCAATTTGTTGGTGCCAACTTTAGGAAATCAGAAAATATTATTGAAAGAAATTGCTACTATATCAAAAGTAACAGGACCTGCTTTTTTATATCGTGAAAACAACGAACGTTTTGTTGCGGTTAAATTCTCTATTCGCGGTCGTGATATGGGTAGCACCATTGAAGAGGCACAGGGAAAAGTGAATAAAGCAATTACCCTTGACAAAGGAATGCGTATTGAATGGCGCGGACAATTTGAAAATCAGGTACGTGCTACAAACCGTTTAACGCAGGTTGTACCGATCAGTCTGGTGCTGATATTTATTATTCTGTTCATTATGTTTGGTACAGGTAAAGATGCCGGTTTGGTTTTGTTAAACGTACCTTTCGCGTTAATTGGTGGTATCTGGGCACTGTGGATCACACAAACCAATTTCAGTATTTCGGCAGGTGTAGGTTTTATTGCCCTGTTTGGTATTTGTGTGCAGAACGGTGTAATCCTGATTTCGGTGTTCAAGCAAAAATTACTGGAAGGCGAATCGTTGGAGGATGCCATTAAAGATGGTTTGAAATCAAGAATCCGTCCGGTTATTATGACCGCATTGATGGCAGCCCTGGGTTTGTTACCGGCTGCAATATCTCACGGCATTGGTTCAGAGACACAGAAACCCTTGGCAATAGTTGTTATCGGAGGTTTGGTAAGTGCTACCATTCTTACCTTGCTGGTGTTTCCGATTATCTGTCACTTTGTATACAAACACCCGTCGTTGAGAAATTAGTAAAGCCGAAGGCTCAACGCTCAACGCCTAAAGCCTAAAGCTCAAAGCTGAACGCCTAAAGCTAAAATGTGCATAAAGTAAAAAAGGTTGAATGTGTAAGGATTTTCTCTTACACATTCAACCTTTTTAATTGTTTAAAGAAGCGTTAAGCTTTAAGCCTTCCGCCTTAAACCTTCCGCCTTCCGCCTTCCGCCTTAAGCCTTCAGCTTCGGCGAAACTCCCTCCTGAATTCTAATCGCCAGCATCAGCAGTTTTTTTTTTGTTTCGGTTTGGAAACGTAAAACATGCAGATCGTATTCTTCATCTTTGGTATGGGTTTGTCCAAACGATTCTACCTCGTCGTGATAGACGTTGATCAAATACGTGGCCCAGGTTTTAAAATCTTCTATTGAATTAATATTCGGAAAACGTTCTTTGTCTTCAAACACATATTGTATGTGACCATTTTCGTACATAGAGAAAAACGGACCGGCAAGTACGTCGTTAATCAAATCCAGACTTTGCCATAACTCCGCATATTTTTGAACCTTGAGTTGAGGCCTGTGGAAAGCGTCCCAAAATAATTTTCTATATTCTTCTAAGTCTGCAGAAGTATTCATTGAGTATCAAATGTTATAGCGTGCAAGATAAACTTTTAAACATACATTTTCCTGTTCGCAGGCCATCATTTTGAACAGGATTTACAAGATTAAATGGAATACAGGGTTTTAATATATTGATAGATTAAGACCGGATATGATTTTCCGTCTGGTAAGTTATTGTTTCGGAGTCTTTTCATTCCTGATTACTAGTTAATATTTTTTGTCCTGGAGATCAGTAACGGATAAATGAATCTGCTCTTAAAACTTAGTACCTAAAACATAATACTTTTTTTATCTTTGCTTATTGAACGTGTTATATGAAAAGAATATTAATTACCGGCGGCGCAGGTTTTATCGGGTCAAATTTAACAGAAGCTTTATTGAATAGGCCTGACGTAGAGTTGGTTCGCGTCTTGGATAATTTTTCAACGGGGTATCAACACAACATAGATCCATTTTTAAATCATCCGAAATACGAATTTGTTGAAGGAGATATCCGCAATTACGAAGATGTATTAGCTGCTGTTAAAGGAATTGATGTAATCAGTCATCAGGCTGCATTAGGTTCAGTGCCACGTTCATTAAAAGACCCTATGACAAGCAATAATGTTAATGTATTGGGGTCAATGAATATATTTCATGCAGCAAAGGAATTACATGTGGATAGAGTCGTTTATGCTTCATCATCATCGGTATACGGAGACGATCCCGATTCTCCCAAAGAAGAAGATCGTTTGGGAAATGTATTGTCTCCTTATGCAGCAAGTAAGCGTAGTATTGAGCTGTATGCAAAAGCTTTTAGCAATGTGTATCCGTTTCGTTTTATTGCGATGCGTTATTTTAATGTGTTTGGTCCCAGACAAAATGCACAAGGGGCTTATGCAGCCGTTATTCCCCAGTTTATAACGGCCTTATTGAAAGGAGAACAGGCAACAATATTCGGTGATGGTTCGCAGACCAGAGATTTTACCTATATAGACAATGTCCTTCAGATGAATATGAAAGCATTGTCTACCGATAATCCGAATGCATTTAACCGGTTTTATAACGTGGCATGTGGATCTACCACTTCCCTGAACCGGGTATATGAAATTTTAGCTTCTTGTGCGAACAGTTCCATTAAACCGAAGTATGTTGAACCAAGACAGGGAGACATTAAAGATAGTCTGGCCAATATTAATTTGGCTCAGCAACACATTGGTTATAATCCGGAAATTCAGATTAAGGAAGGATTGGTACAAACCTTTGAATGGTTTAAAAAAAATCAGGTTTAAGTCATTATTTGTGAGTATTTATTTTTTAATAAAAAACCTTCTCAAATCCCCCTCAATCTCTTCTGAAATTGATTTTTAAGCGGGAAGGTCATATAGGTGCAGTAGCCTCAGCCACGGAGGTATGATATTGGTCAGTTTATTTGATGAAAACAAAATGCAATTTAGCTTCGTAATCGATACTAGGTAGATATTTATGTAAAATAGGAATATTTATATATAATACATGTTTTTAACGAAGAATTAACAATGAATTTCATTCGGAGACTTTATTATTATTTATAAATCTTTAACGAAGAATTAACAATGAATTTCATTCGGAGACTTTATTATTATTTATAAATCCATATTTTTACATAAGTATAATATTATAGTTTATATCAATATTTTAATAAGGCTATTTAGTATTAATTATATTTTTATTTTTTTATCAACCAAATTATTTATTCTATGCTGTTTCAAAAACTTTTGAATTTGAACGTATCGTTGTTTAAAAGGTATTCGCACGTAACACGTGTATTCGTGTTTGTATGTATTGCGTATTTGCTGCAACTCAATACGGGTAATGCAACAACCATTAATAGTATTGCAGCTGGTAATTGGGGCGATGCAACAACCTGGGCTACAGGAGTAGTGCCCGGCAACAGCGATGTTGTAAATATTAACAATGCCTTAAACCTGAATAGCAATATGAGTCCGGGTACCGGAGCCGTATATACATTCAATGCTGCATCGAGCGGTTCGGGTACACTCAACATGTCATCAGGTGCCATTCTTGATATTCGGGCCAACGTTACCTTTACCGGTTCGGGTTTTAATATGAATGGAGGGATCATATATGTGCGCAGCGGGTTTACCCTTACTTTACCAGGTTTCAGCGAATCTTCTACAGCTATTTATGTAGAGTCCGGAGCAACGCTTGTGGTAAACGGAGATCTGGTAAATAATCACGGTATCATTCAGGTTGACGGTACTATGAGTATTAACGGAAATTACGACGGACAGGCTTCTGATGCAGGAGTTACCGGTGCAGGTAATTTTACTACGACGGGTCACATGCAAAGCAATAACACCAGTCTGGTATTTGGCGTAGTTCCGAACTGTACTACGGGTCCTTGCAGCGGCAGAACAATCTGTTCAAGTCTTACGGTTTCGGTTGCACCAATCACTTCAACGGTTTGTAGTGTGTTGAGTTCACAAACATTAACGGCAACGGTAACCGGTGGATCACCAACATACCAATGGCAAACATCTTCTACAGAGACAGGTTCTTATTCCAATATTTCATCAGCAACTAACGCTACTTATTCAGTTATAGGCGGAGGTAATTCAAAAACATTTTACCGGGTTAAAGTAACGGGTTCCTGTACGCGTTACAGCAATAACGTATCTGTCGATGCTTCCACCATTCTTGCCGGACTTGGTTCCACAAGTATAACGGGGTCTACGACTGCTTGTCAGAATACCTTGCAAACGTATTCGGCAGCAACAATCAATGCAACAGATTATACCTGGACGGTGCCATCGGGTGCTGTTATTACTTCCGGTGCGGGTACAAGTTCCATTACAGTGCTTTGGGGTGCTACCAGCGGAAACGTATCTGTAACAGCCTATAATGGTTGTTACTCAAACAGCACGGTATCAACAGCTGTCACAGTAACGCCTATACTTGCATCACCGGGTACGATTTCCCCCCCGGCTGCTGTTTGTTCGGGTGCTACGGGAAAGGTATTCAGTATTTCTGCGATAAGCGGCGCTACAGGCTATACCTGGATCTTACCTTCGGGTTCTTCCATCACTTCGGGCAGCGGCACCAATTCCATAACGGTAACGTTGGGTACTAATAGTGGTAATGTCATTGTAACGCCCACCAATTCCTGTGGGGGAAGTTCAGCCTCATCTGTTTTGGCGATTACTTTATCCACGGTGCCATCAGCTGCGGGCAGCATTACAGGTGTTACCAGTGTATGTAACGGGCAAACAGCGGTGCCATATAGTATTGCATCAGTGAGCGGAGCGACCGGTTATACCTGGACGGGTCCAACAGGTTATGCCATTGCTTCGGGATCGGGCACAAATTCCATTACCATGAATTTTGGTTCTACTTCAGGTAACGTTACGGTTACCCCAACCAATAGCTGCGGAAACGGAACATCTCAGTCTGTAGCAGTTACAGTTAGTGCCCCTTCAACAATAGCAACAACGACAACAATTACTTCTACAGGAACAAGTTCTTATACTGTTCCTGCCGGTGTTTTCTCTCTTACGCTTCAAGCCTGGGGCGGCGGCGGCGGCGGATCCAAAGGTTTTTCAAGTTTAAAAGGTACCGGCGGCGGCGGCGGTGGTTTTGTGCAGAAAACAGTAACGGTAAATCCCGGCGATGTTATATCTGTTACCGTAGGTGCTGGTGGTGCCGCTAAAACAACAGCGGGAAATGGAAATAGTGGCGGTACTTCTACCATTGTGGCCAGTAGTACAACCATTACAGCTACCGGCGGTCAGGGCGGCCGAGCCAATGCAATTCCAACGGATACCGGCGGTTTGGGTGGTATGGGTTATGGTGGCGACTTTATGTATAGAGGGGGTAGTGGTACATTGACAGGTCAACCTACATCTGCTAGTCCTGGCGGTTCCGGTGGTGGTGGTGCCGGATCAACAGGGAACGGATATAATTCGGATGGTTTATTGACTACCAATTACGGAGCGAATAGTGCCGGTGGTCCTGGTGGACCCGGTGGTGGCGGTGCCGGTGGAGATGGAGGAACCACCAACAGTAATGGTACGGTTGGTACGGCACCAGGTGGTGGTGGTGGTGGTAACGCAGGTACCGGTAATGGAGCACAAGGCGGTAATGGCCAGGTTATTATTATCGCATATCCGGCAAAAATATCATATCCTGCTTCTTTGTATTGCAGCTCAACGAGTACTCCTGTAACACCTACTACTAGCGGGCTTCCCGCATTGGGAACATTTTCTTGCAGTCCATCGGGCTTAACCATTAACAGCAGTACAGGAGCTATAACACCGAGCAGCAGTACGGCAGGTGATTATAGAATATCCTATTCAAATGCTTGCGGTGTTTATGCGACAACGTTTGTAAGTATCGGAGCACCTATCACTACGGGGGCAACAATAATAGGTACGAGCGTTCTATGTGCAGGCAGTGTCGGGCTTTATACAATTTCTCCGGTTACCGGCGGTTCAGGTACAACCTATACATGGGCCTATCCATCAGGTGCAACTCAATTAACAGGAACAAATACGAATAGTGTTACTATTAAATTAGGATCTGGCGGAGGTACTA